>Ga0307507_10001657_pt1 | contig 49335 bp, 14 predicted proteins | sample 7_EM_MG_FD_207223 | JGI IMG/M metagenome (GOLD analysis project Ga0307507, IMG submission 207223) | Populus trichocarpa ectomycorrhiza microbial communities from riparian zone in the Pacific Northwest, United States - 7_EM | ecosystem: Host-associated > Plants > Roots > Unclassified | place...
AGGGCATAACTGATAGTAGGGCTAGTATATAGCTCCTAGATTGGTCGTGTTTTAGGGGGGTGCAAGGGAGAGATCTCCCTAACTCTAGATCGCGACTTGTGCGCGAGGAGGTTTGGCGCGGAAAAATGATTACATGGAGCAAAATTAGCAAAACTCAACACTAAAAGTGTATTACTAGATTGGACTCTCAACCAAAACCCTATATATATAATTCCTATTAAGTAGGCAAGCAAGCAAGCAAGCTAGGCCTAATTGGGCTTACTGGCTTGCCAAAATTAGGCCTTTTGGCTTGCTGGCTTGCTTGATTACTAATCAAGCAAGCAAGCAAGCTAGTTAAGCCAGCTTGCTTGTTACCAACTCTGGCTATAGGTGCTTAAGCATCCTATACCTAGAGCTTGTTCTGTAATGTAGGGAGTAAGATATCTATTATCTACTTTCCCTCTCCTATTTTAAAGCCTTTGGTATAGTCTAACAGTTATAACAGTCGGTTAGCAGGGTTATTTTCACTAGCTTATATTTAATCTTAAAGTTAAATTACGTGAGTTCCTTTACCTATTTGGCCTATTAAGGTATAAGCTCCTTTATAGTTATAAAGTAGCGTAGATTATAATAATCTAAGAATACGCGAGTGGTATAGCTTATATGCTTAAGGTAGTATCGCCACTGTTTAAAGCAGTTAACTATAGCCAGCAATTCCTTATTGTGGGTGTAATACCTAACTTTAGGTCCCTAGAATTTTCTGCTGTAAAATACTACTGGTCTTTAGTGGAGCTGGGTAGCGTCTAAATGCCTATTAGGTTGTAGTAGGATACTAGCAAGAGTAAAGTTTAATATATTAGTAACTATTATTAGTGGCTAATCTAGGTTAAAATGCCGTAGTAGTGGAGCTTTTATAAACTTTATGCGTAGTTTTTAAAAAACTTCCTATACCTTTCTAGGCCATATCTATGGTTTATACCATTTAGTTAGTCCCCTCTTAGTTTTCTTCCTTTCTACCTTTAAGCTTTTTACTTCCTAAGCCGGGTCTTAGGAAGCTTTAGCAATATAATTAAACAGGTATTGGGCGACGTCTAAGTAGTTATAGATAAAGCGCCTATAGAAATTAGCAAAGCCTAGAAACACTTAAACATCCCAGTAGCTCTCTAGCTCTAGCCACTCTTAGATTATTTACACCTGTACTAGGTCTATAACTATACCTATAGGCGTCACAATATAACCTAGGAACTCGACCTGCTTAGTGTTAAAGATATATCTTAATGCCTTGGCATAGAGGCCCCAATTATTTAAACATTCTAGCACTTTACGGATGTGTTGCTTATACTAATTTTTATCTTCTAAGTAGATTAGAATGTTATCTAAATAGATAACATATATACGGTCAACTAGTCCCCCTAAGGCTCTGTAAATATACAATTAGAATATTATAGGCGTATTAGCTAGCCTAAAAGGCATTACCAAATACTTAAAGTGGCCGTATTAGGTCTTAAAAGCGGTCTTTTACTTATCCCCTTTTTTAATACAGAGCTTATAATAGGCGTCTTATAGATCTAGCTTTGTAAAGATCTTCGCCCTAAATAATTAATCCAGCATTTTACTAATTAATAGTAGTAGGTAGCGGTTTTTAATTATAATCTTATTAAAACCGTAATAGTCTATATATAGCCTTATGGTTCTATCTGGTTTTGGGATAAAGAGGATTGGCGCGCCTACCGGCAACTTATTAGGCCGTATCTATCCCTTTTCCAGTAAGCCATTAAGGTACTCCTATAGGATCTTAAGCTCTTTATAAGAGAGTTTATAGATAGAAAGGTTTAGCAGTTACTTGCCTTTTTCTAGATTAATTATATAATTATATTCTAAGTTTTGTGAAAGGACTTTGGCTTACCTGCCTAAAAATACCCTTAGTAAGTCCCTTAGGCCTGCCAGAATATTTAACAAATTAGGGTTATATTCGTCTATATTATTATTAGGTAGGTCCTAGAGCTTCCTTAAGATACTTATAGGTAGTGTCGCGCGCTATAGTAACTGTTTGTATATAGTTACCACTATATATTAAACAGTTTTATATAGTAGCCAGTAGAGGGTAGGGAATTCCTTAACGCAGCACTTAAGGTATTATAGCATACTCTCCGCGTATTGCTTAAGCTAGAGTAACCCGTAACAATAGAAGTATTTTATAAGATCTTTAAGATTGCTACCTCCCTGCAATGTTTCTATAACCTATCTAGCAGTTCCCTATAGGGTCTCTATTATAGAAGGGTTATTACCTATACTAGGCTCTATACCCATCTTGCTATAGAATAGGGGTTGGATCTAATACTTCTTTAGGTGTAGAGCCTATACTATTTTGCCCGGAGCTATATCCTCTAGGATATCTTTTAAGCTTATTAGTAATATACGCCCTTCTAATTCTTTATTATTCTACCATTTAAAGGCTCCTATCTTAAAGCGTATTTTAGGATCTACTTCTATACGCCAAGGATATCTAAGGATAAGATTATAACCTACAAAGTTAGCCGCCTAGAAGGGTTGCGGGCCAACCACCTTAGTACAGTTATGCATATTGGCTACTAACACTATAAGCTTATAGGCGCTATATAGTTTAATCCAATGCTTATCTAGGAAGCCTATAATAGGTTTCCGCCACCCTAGCAATAGGATAAGTTCATGCTCTTTTGCTAAGTCATATTATATAAGATTAATTTCAGCGCCGCTACTATATAGTGCTTAGAACTAACGCACCTCACCTATAGAGAGTGTTATTTCCAGCTTAACAGCAATACGGAAAGTCTTCCCTTCTATATCCTGCCCTAATTATAGCCAGGAGATATCCGCAACTAGAGCTTTTCTTTTTTTAGTTTATTAGTGCGTTTATTACCCTACTTATTTTTCTAATAAGAATGTCCTTTTAGCTTCTTGGAGTGTTCCTGTAAGGGTATCAGCTAGGCATTAGGTTAACCCTAGAAGTCTTTCCCACTACTTAAGGTTCCTAACTTTAACCATTCCAAAGTTCTCTTTAAGAACGGCTTCTTTAAAGACTAGGTCTATCCTACATTACTACTAGAGTGCCCACGCTTTTAGCTACCCCCTAGCTTCTTACCGGAAGAGGTCTAGTTCCTTACTATATCCTCAGCGTTTAGAACCGCTTATTCAAAATCCGTATATACGGTAATTCGCAGTAGGGCTCCTATGCGCTTTATTTCGTCACGAATTACTGGCTTAATTCTAGCCTAGATAAATCTAATCTTCTCCTTCTTATAAACGCTGCCGTCCTTATTTTTAAAGGGCTCTAGATCCATCTATTAAGCATAAGTTTCTATAAAGTTTATAAACTAGCGGAAATCTTAACGGTCCAGCTATGTACCATTCCAGAATTGTTCTATATTATTGTATTATACAATATATAGATCTTAGGTCCAACCCTTTAGGAAGGTCTGCAGCTATAGCCATATAGTAATTTGCTCTTTATTAAGTTGATTAAGCGCAATCTAGTTTAGCGATTAGTTTTTAATCTTGCTAATAATCTACCATGTACGTTCTTTGGTATCATCTTATATTATCAGCATCTTAAAGAAGTTATCTACCTCGCAAACCCAATTATCCAAATATTGGGCGCTGGGTCTATAACGGAGTTCTAGACTGCTAAAGGCCTTGGCTAATTAGTCTATATCTTTCTTCCATTTATTATATAGGTGTCTCTCTAAGTCTTCTATACTTCTTTAGGTAGGTACTAGGTAGCCCCTAAGAAGCCCTTAGCCCTAGCCAGGTTATAAAAGAACTTATCTAGCTTAGATTAAACCCTACTAGATCTAAATTTACCCTTAGAGGGTTCTAACATACTTATTAGTAGCTTCCTCCCGCATAGCTTTAAGAGCCTTGCGACAGCTTTCTAATATCTATCTTAAAGGATATTGGTATAGGGCTCTTGACTTTCTAAACTTAAGCCTAGGGAAGCTCCAGCTATAGAGGTAGTATTAGCACTAGTAACTGGTACGGGTTTCCTAATAAGCCTTAGGTCTTAAGTTAGTGTTTAGGTTAGATTACCTAAAGGGGTAGGCCCCCTTAGCTTATAAGCAGTCTATACACCACCACTATGCCAATTATAGGCCAGTAGTCTTCCGGGAGGGTTCCGGTTGGGTCCCTAGTTAGACATATTAGTATATTCCTTTGGCATTTCCGGCTTAAGGGAAGATCTTAGTGTCGCCTCTAGCACTTAGTCTTTCAATTGGCCTAGGTGGGGCTAGAGGGGTTCTAGTTACTTTCTAGCAGCGCTGCATCCGTTATAGAGGGTGTCTGCATTTTTCTTAGCAGTAACTATAGGTGTATAAGAGTCTTCGAGCCCCTAGCGCATCTAGGTATTAGGGCTTATTCAGCCGTCTTGCCTAAAGGTTTATATTATTACAATCTCTCGCTGTTAAAGGGACCTTCCTACCTTAATACAACGGCTTTCCATAAGGTATTTGTGGAGTTTCCGTTTAGGTCATCGCAAGATTTCAAGGGAGAATAGTAGATATAAACAAAAGATATAAACAAATAATCTGGTTCCTAAAGCCAGCTGCCCTTCCAAAATAGAGTAGGAAGGATTTAAATATAAAGGGACTTTATAGACAGGGGGCTATAAGGACACGATTGTGGAATAGAATAGATTAGTAAGAGAGACAAATCCTTAAGGAGGTAAGGCCTCTAGGATTATAGAAACTATATACTACAGGCACGTGCCTCTAGCACGTAACCGGCGACTATCTAAGGGGCGTCCAGAGGTTGTCCTAAGGGCAACCTGAGGTAACCGCAATAATATCCCTTACATATAACGGCTTTCTAAAGCCACTGCCTATTCTAGACTAAAGATAGAAGAATATCTTAATTAACTTTATTATTAAGCTCCCTATAAGTAAAGGCTATATAAATATTATAGTAGTTATAGACCAACTATCTAAAATAAAATATTTAATTGCCTGCCCTAACATATTAGCGCCTACTATTGCCTAACTGTTTTTAGACTATATAGAAACTCTATAGACTTCCTAAAACAATTATCTCTAATAAAGGTAGCTAGTTTATCTTTATATTTTAGAAAGAACTAACTACCTAACTCTATATTAAAGTACTATTATCTATAGTATACTACCTAGAAATAGATAGTTAAACAGAACGCGTAAATGATATAATAGAATAGTATATTTAAATATATACGTTATATTTATAGGATAACTAGATAGACTGCTTATATTTACTAAGTTTATTATAAATAACTCCATCTTGGAAATTATAAAGGTCTCCCCGTTCCTAGCCAATTATAGCTAGTATTTATAAATAGGTTTTAAACCCTTTAGTAATATTCCTTGCCTAGCTTATTACGCCTTATAAGTTATAAAAGTAAACAAATTTACAAAGAAGATAGAAGAACTATAAGAGTTCCTTATTAACGAAATAATATAGGCCCAATCTGTCTATAAAGCCGCAGCAAATAAGAACCAAACCCTAGCACTAGCCTATTAAATTAGTAACTTTATCTGGCTAGATATAAAAAATCTAAATATAAAAAAATCTACTAAGAAACTTAATTGGAAGAACGCCGGCCCTTATAAGGTTAAAAAAGCTGTCTTTCCTTATATCTATTAACTAAAGCTTACTAATACAGTTAAAATCTACCCTATATTTTATACGTTAGTCCTCTACCCTACTGCCTCTATATTAGATGCCCTACCTAGATAGATCTAGGCCCCTCCCCTACTAGTTAAAGTGGATAGTAAGGATAAGTACTTTATTAAAAGAGTTAATAATATTAAGTATAATAAACGGAAATATAAATACATATACTTTATAAAATGGCCAGCAGTAAAGGGACACCCCCTCTTTAATTGGTTTAGTTACTTCCCAATTAAGTTAAAATATTATATATGTTTAACTTATTTATATCTACATCGCGAAAATCAAAATTATTAAAATGTAACTTTTATGACTGTAATATCACGATCAAGTCTTAATTTTAGCTATAGTATAAGTGGTAGAGTCTAAATTAGATTTAGAATGCGCCAAAGGAACCCTTAGCAAAATCCTCCTAAAAAGGCAAGTTGCCTAGGCCTTTATAAGCCTTGCTGCCGACACCTTATAAGTTATCCATAGTAGTATCTTAACTTCCACCACTACTCTTACCACCTAAAATATTACCCACCTGCTCCTAAGTCAATTAATTAGATTGTGCAGTGCTTTGCGAGGCGTTACGCGAACTAATTTAGGTGCTGCCACCTCTGCTTAATGTCTGTAGGTTGCCTCCGCGGGCACTCCCACGCCTATAACCACGCCCACGCCCACGCCCACGCCCACGCCCACGCACAGTATATCTAGTATTTCGTTCGAATGCTGATGGCTTATAGCAAGTCAATATATTAACCCAATTAGGAGTTGTAGAGCTAGCTAGGCGACCGCGGCGACGCTTAACAATTAGAGGCTCTTAAATAAGTAGTAGAGGATTAATGGGTGGGCCGGTAGGAGGATCTAGCTAAGGGCGATTAAACTACTAGTGTTTATTAATTTTGGTAAACTTAATTTTAAGTACGGAGGTGGCGCTTTAGTATAGCTGTTGGTAGAGTATATAGCAGTAGGGGAGGCCGTATACAGCAGTCTAAGAGCCACTATAATTTAACTGGTAATTAGCAGACTTTGCAAGCTTTAGTTAGGCCTTAAGGTGGCGGAGGCCCTAGGGCGTTACTTTGTATAAGATATCTTTGAACTTAGGCTCGCGAACGTCATGCGGTGGGCTATCTTTATAGTGTGCTATTATTGCCGTATGCTTATTTACATTGTTCTTAATAAAGTTCTCAATATTTAATATAATATTAAGTAGATCGCCGGTAGAAACTTAAAGGTAGCGCTTTAATTTGGCGTGCGCACCCTTAAGTTGCAATATAACTCTAGATTAAAGAACATTTAAATTAGCTTTATAAGGTCAATATATTGTATAATACAACTTTTTAACTTACCTATTTCCGAAATGCATATATAAATCTGTGTAGCAGGTAATAAACTCTCTGTAGTATGGCCACCACTCATCTTTTAAGTAGTTAATTAGCCGTTTTTAATAGCTGTAGTCCTCCATAAGTTGGTTCTAGGCTATAGTAAACTTCTCTAATATATTTTAGCTGTAGTAGTCTGCCTAGCGCTTTATAAACTTATCGCGATGCTCTTAAATCTTTCCCTTCTCCTTATTAGATAAGTCTCCTTATATTACCCAATTGCTTTACGCGTGCGTAAGAACGTTCTTAGCAACATACCATAGGGAAAGGAGCTAAGGGACTCTAGGAAAGTATACGCGCAGTGCATTCTTAAGCGCCTATTCCTTGTCTATAATCACAACTTTAGGTATTAAATTATAGCGGTAGTAGAGAAGGTAGAGCTGTTAAATTGCGAAGCTATAATCGACTTCTATTTCACCTAGTAGGAAATAGTAAGCAAGCTTAAAGTTCTGCCTAGTATTACTAACCCCTACTGCGTGCAGAAAGGGCATCTTAAACTTATTTGTTTTGTAAGTATAATTAAGTAGTAAAATATTAGGGTTCCTCCAGAAGAACTTAATTGATTCTAGATAAGCGAAGAATAGATATTTAACTTAATTGTTATCGTCTTCCTTATACGTGAAGTAGTATTTTAACTTAGGATTGTCGCTACCGTGCTCACTAAGAGATTTAATTAATGCTTAAATTGGGGTAAGGCCTCTAAGGAGTCTCTTCTTGTTTAACTTTCGTTTATTATAAATATCTTAAATATTAATTATAATATCCTTTTTCAGTAGATTTGTAAGTATTTTAGTAGCCCTAATACTACTGCCTAACATATCTACAATTGTCCTGTTTGTATTATAAGAACGCTAACAGTGTTATGGTAGAGTAATTGGGTTAATAGCTGCTAAGTAATTATAATTAGAATCCTTTACTTCTAAGCCCCATCTAATTAGTATACGCGTTAATGTAGCTTTAAAAGGACATTTTGTTATGCGGGAGCTAGTAAGGCGATCTCTAGAGATATTAGTATAGGCGCGGCCTTTGGCACATCAAAGCCATATCTTGCGCATAGTAGGTAGCGTTTACTTATTAGTTTTAGATCAAAAAGTTGCAACTGTATAGCCTTGCCCTTTTACAAACTTATTAATATTATCAATTGCAAGCTCTGGGAAGTTGTATACCTTCTAGGGGGGTGGGTTAAGGGCCATAATAAAGGTAGTAATAGGCAAGCCAAATACGATGTGATATTTTAGGTATGGGCGCGCGACAATTGTTCGCGATGTAGATGTAAACAAGTCAAACGTATGTGATATTCTAACTTGATCGGGAAGGAACTAAACCAATTAAGGAGGGGGTGTCCGTATATCAATTGGGGGGTGTCTGCATATCAATTAGGGGGTGTCCCTTTACCGCTGGCCTATGAAATAGAGAGGCTTTATTAAGCCTATATAGGAACTTATTAATTCTATAGGACTAATATAAGCCGAAGAAGACTTTTATAAACTCTACTTAGAACTACTATAGCCCTATCTTATAGAAGCTTAAGTTTAAAAGGGGGGTACTATTATAGGACACCTTTGTAACACCTTATATACATCTACCTATTTCTACTAACGCAGTAAGAAAAGACTAACCGCGAAATAGTAATCTAATAGTAATTTATGGCAATTTAACGGCAATCTAATAGCAATCTGCTATATTCTGCTATATTTTATTAAGTCTACTCAATCCTACTAAGTTCTACCAGAACCGCTACTTAAATCCTATTCTGCTCCGTGCACATATTAACTAAGTAGCTAAATTTATAATATATACCCTTTCTCCCTATTTCCTTACCTTCTCCCCTTACGCAACGTCTTAACTTTATTACACAGTTTATGTATATAGCTTAATAATATCTACTACGCTATATATTATTACCGCTTATACTTACTCTGTAACACTAAGTAGGCGGTATAATAGATAGCGCGGGCTCGCCTAAAGGTAAATATATAGACTCTATAAGCCCTATCTAGATATCTGTCTTCCCTTCCTAGATCTATATAGGTATAAATAACGCTAATAACCTTTTTATCTTGCTAAGGCGTTCTAAGATTATCTATATGCGTAATTAAACCCCCTTTATTTTAGAGATTGCGGCCTTATATCTTAGCTTAGCTACGGCCTTATAGGTAGGCTAGTATTTCTATATTATTAGCTTGTCTAGCATAACTATATTAGCTAGTAAGCCTTTTACCCGTACGGTAAACCTCTAGTACTCCTTGCAGCTAAAGAAGGGGTCCTTTTATAGGGGGTAGAGCGGGAACTACTTGTATAGGATTACCCTAAGCGCGTGGAGGAGGCGTAGAAATCCTAAGCCTATAAGGTTAAGCCGTATAACCTTATTATTAGCCCTACCTAGGTAGTAGGCCTCTATACGTTTTAGCTAGACGTTAGTTATGACGGGCTTGTACAAATGCTTCTGAACCAAAGCTTGTAGATTGCTACTATACAAGAATACTAAGCTAAGGAGAAAAAGAAGTCTGTCAGAGACTGGCAAGATACAAAGGGGTCGCTAAGGCGCTAGTAGTAAGCGAGCTAATAGCGATTTTCTATTCCGGGGATGGAAAATCCTGATTGGTTGGCTCTACAAGTAGTGTCGGCAGAATATGGCAGAATGTAGCAGGTAACGCGCTCCAGCACCATTACATCACCCCCCCTTCCCAAAAAAGCCTGCCCTTAGGCTTTATCCAAGTTCTTTATTATTATTTAGATTATTATAGTTATCCAACCCTTCCTCCCAGTATTTAATCCAGCTGTCTAGTTTACGTGGTGGTCTAGGGAGGTCTAGGTAGGCTAGGTGGAAATCTCATAGCTTATAGGGGGAGTACTTAAAATTAGATGCGAGGTACCATTTTGGGTCTTTATCATAACCTACCCAGCTTATACGGTATTTTAAGGTACCCCGGTCCTTCTTGACTGCTAAGATCTCTTTAACTTTCTATTCCTCATCCTCTGCAATCTAAATTGGTGGTGGGGGGTTGTTATACTATCTAGGCAATGGGTCGTCCGCGGCCTTTCACAGTTGGTCTAAAGAAAAGACAGGGTGGATCTTTATTAACTCTGGTAGCTTAGCCCTAAAAGAGTGCCCTTCCTTCTTAAGGATTTTATAGGGGCCGGCCATTTAGTGGTCTAGTTTATAGCTCGGCCTCTGGGTCTTCTAGTTTTTTGTTAACACCTATACCTTATCTCCTACTTAGAAGTCTACCTCGCGGTAATATTGGTTTATGTTGGCCTCTTTCTTTTCTTGTGCCTTTTTTATAATTGCTTAGGCAGTCTCCTAGGCTCCGTGCATTCTTTTAGCGAATATCTAGACCTCTTTATAGCTAAGGCGTTCGCGGGCCGTTATAGGTCCTATAGGTCTATCCCAATTAAAGGATGTTCGTGGCTTGTATCCATAGAGTAACTTAAATAGCGACATTCCTATACTATTATAAGGGAGCGTGAGCTGTGCGTAGTCCATTATAGGTAGTAGTTCTAACCAGTTATCCTAGTAGTAATTAACAAAGGGGCAAAGTCGCTGGTTAAGGTACTAGTTTATAATCTCGGTTTAGCCGTCGGTCTGAGGGTAAAATACGGTAGAGAGCTTAATCTTAATCCTAAGGATACGGCAGAATTCGTCCTAGAAGTCCAATATAAATTAAGGTCCATGGTTAGAGACAATTAACTTAGGAGCGCTATAAATCCGGTAAATGTTGTTAATATATATGCGGGCTATATCTTTTATAGTTATAGTCTTAAAGTAAGGAAGAGAAACGGCTTGCTTGCTTAATCGGTTAACTACTATAAAGGCCATATTATAGCCATGTTTGTCCTTTAGGAATGATTTAAAGTCTATTATAATATACTGCTAAGGGCATTTAAAAACTAGCAGTAGTCGTAACTACTTAGGGGTTTAATCTCTGGGGGTATCTACCTATTTGCAAGCATAATAATTCCTAATAAATCGTTCTATATTGGATAGGAGTCCCTGCCAGTAGTAGCAAGGCGCTAGTAGTTAGTAGGTCTTATCTTATCTAGGGTACACTATGGAGACTTAATAGTGGGCTTTACGGATTAGCTCTATTTATAGGTTATTAACATCTAAAACTATAAGCCGTTCTTAGTATAAGAGCAGTCCGTCTTCTATTTCCAAATTAGGGTTACCTTCCATAGCTTAGTCGCGGAGGGCTTTTAGGGATTTAGCTATACGGTTTGTGATTAGGATATAGTTAATTAGTTCCATTAGTTTATCCAGGATCTCTCCTTCTATAGGCGCTAGTTTATTCCGTTTGGAGCTCAGTTCCTTAAGGATATATAGGTCAAGCTATTCGGGACGGAGGAGGGCATATATCTGGTGCTAAGCCTTTAGCTTATCTTGTGGCTCCATATCCTATTCTCTCCGGGTTAGGGCGTCAGCCTTAGAATTCTGGTTACTAAGGCGGTATATAATTATAAAGAAAAACTAGGAGAGTATTTTAGCCCACTAGGCCTATCAACCAGTAAGCTGCTTTGTTATTATAAAGTACTTAAGGGCTTTATAATTAGTATAGACTTTAATCTAAGAGTCCGTGCTTCTAAGCTCCGCGCGCCACTAGGATAATAATCATATAATAGCTAGCATTTCCTTATTATGCACCTTGTAGTTACACTTAGCTGGGGCCATTATCTTTAAAAAGAACGCAATAGGGTACCACTCGCCATCTAGTTATAGCTATAAGAGGACTCCTACTACCACTCCGTCAAATACGTCCGTTTCCAGCATTAATTCCAGGTCTGGGTTATAGTAACGGAGAATTAGGGAGGAGATAAGTCGGTTCTTTAACTTCTTAAAGGCTTCTATATAGTTATTATCAAAAATAAAAGGCATATTGTTCCTTATAAGTCGCACTAGAGGCTTAGCTATAACCCTATAATTATAGATAAACCAATAGTAGAAATTACAAAAGCTAAGAAAGGACTAGATGCCCTTTATAGTATAAGGGGGTTTCTAGTTGCGGATTGCTTTAACCTTCTTAGGGTTAACTTCAATTCCTTCCATACTAATAATAAACCTAAGGTACTTTGTGCGTTTCACTCTAAATTTGTATTTCTTAATATTAACTTATAGGCCTGTATTCCGCAGCCTCTCTAGGACCTTCTTAACATAAACTTAGTACTTAAGTTCGTTGTCTAAGTATATAAGAATGTTGTCTAGGTATACTGTGCAGAACTCATTAAGGTAATCAAAAAGAACATTATTTATATACCATTGGTACATAGCTGGCCCATTTATCAGCCTAAAAGGAAGGACTTTATATTTATAAGAACCGTAACAGGTGTGGAATATTATTAGATCTTCTAATACAGGGTCCATTCTAATTTGGTAGAAAGCTTGCCGGACATTAAGCTTAGTAAAGATTTTAGCTTGGTTTAGACGTGCAAAGGTCTCGTTAATTAGGGAGAGAGGGTAACGGTCCTTTTAAGTAATAGCGTTTAGTTTCTAATAGTCAATATAGCAATAAAGGCCTTTATTAGGCTTTTTTACAAATAAAATAGGGGAGGTAAAAGGAGCCTAACTTAGCTTAATAAACCCTTTATGGAGGTTATCGACTAAGTACTACTTTATTGCTTTTAGTTCCTCCATAGTTTGCTAGTAAAGGAGGCTATAGCTTAAAGAGTTATCAGCCTCCAATTAAATCTTATAATTATAGGTTTAGTGGGGGGGCAGTATATCCAAAGCTACCTTTAAGAACGCGTCTCTATAGTTTAAGAGGTAAGTAGGGAGGAGGCGCTTAACTAGCTCCTTATTAGTTTCCTCTACTAGTCCTTCTTCCTTCTTACTAATAATCTAGTTAATTTCGTATAAGCTAGTTATAAAGACCTCGTTGTCCTTCTAATATATATTAAAGTAGAAACCTATAGCACTAATTACTATAATGTCTACTATAGGGGAGTTATGTAATAGTAGGGGTATCCGTAGCCTTAGGGGCCCTTAGCGCATTAGCGTTGTCTTTACTCCCCTTAGCTCTTATTACATCTTCTAAAAGTTATTCTTTATATCCTATTAGTATATCCTTTTCCACATTAGCCAGATCTCTGCAATTTAGAAGTTGTCTATATTACTATCCATTCCACTTCCGTAAGTAGGGTCTTCCTTAACTGCAGTACTTTGGGGGAGTATTATTATTAGTATAGAGTTCCTACTGGCCTTGCGGCGGGCATCTTCTTAGATAAAGGCTAGGTCGCGGTCCCTAACATCCCGTTAATAGGTAGGGTCAGCCTTCGCGGCTAATATCTTGTAGTTAGCCCGAATTTCTCTAATAAAGGAGGGTAATTTCGGTCTATTCTCTGGCTAGATAAACTGTCTTTATTATACGTTCAGCCAAATATTAAAGTAGGACATCTATTTTTAACTAAGGATTATATTATAGGACCCTAGGTCTAGGATGCAGAAGGGGATACTAAACTAGCGTTGTCCATTAATAGCGATATATAGCTTTAAGACATGGGTAACCGGCTTGCCAGCTTAGCCGTTATAGCCTTTTACTTAAATAGGCTTCTCTAGTTGGGTAGCATTTACATTTAAGAACTTAGCAACGTTATTTATATAAGCAGTATTTATAAAGGTAAAGCCATTTGCTCTAGTGTTAATAAGGGCATTTATATTAACTCTATATCCATTTTAAGATACTATATATAAAACTATAAAGTTTTTTCCACCTATTAGCTGACTTAAATTAATCTCTTTAAGATTAATAGGATACCCTAGGGGGGAGTCTTTCCCTAGGGTTCTTCTTTTCCTAACTTATTAGATGTTTCTTCTTCCTCTATCTCCTTAATATTACCCATATCCTTTAGCTCTAGGCAGGATGTAGTAAAGTAACTATCCTTTCCGCAATTAAAGTATATGACCATAGCAGGGTCAATTAGGGTATTGCGATAAGCATTAACTAAAGGCGTAGTGCGTAGGAAGTCGGGTAAGGCTCGCGGGTATATAGTTATAACCGCTTTTGGTATAAGGGCGGTCGTGGTTTATCTTCTAACGCTAGCTCCCGTTAGTATAGCGGATAGGTTCCGGTTGCTATAGGGCCTCTTTAGCTAATTAGAATAAGCATTAGTTTATTTTAGTTCTAAATCCAGCAACAAATATTAGGCTGCAAGTCTTTGGTAGGTTAGTAGGTCGTCTAAGGCTACCGTAATCTTCTCTTGTAGTTAAACTATTAGCTTATTATATAGGTCCAAGCGGTAGTTCTTAGGGGGAACCTAGCCTTTGCCTACTAGGTGTAAAAACTGGGTCTAGAACTCGGCAAAGGATTAGTTTAATTTTATTATTAGGCAGTTATAGTTATAATAGGCATCCCGTACTTTATTTAGATTAACATACATAGTAGCTAGATATTATATTATCTTGTTAACAGATATAAACCAAACAGGTAACTTGTCCTTAAACTTAGCCTAGAGGTGTCGCTAGGCATCCCCAACGGTTTAACCGAAGAGGTAGAGTATTTTAGCTTCTTTAGAGGGGAAATAGTTATAGTTAACACAAAGCTTTCCTCATACCTAGATTCTCCAGTTCTTAAAGGTTGGGTCTATGCCGTCTAATAATAGTGGGGGGTTAGGGAGCTTGACGGATTTTAATTACTTTATTATTATGTCCGTACTCTCTAGTATATCGTGTTTAGTTAAGCGAATGGGTTAACTAAGGCTTTATAAAGGGGAGGCTGGGCTATTTTATAAGGTAGTAAGGCTTCCTAGGATCTCCTTTAGAGTCTTTTATATACTCTAGGCTTAAAGACAATCGACCTTCTAATTAGCTATAAGGGTACAAATCTGCTCGTATATACCTATAATGTTATTATTATCTTTAATTTCTAATTCTAACTAGATCTTATGTTCCTCTTAGGTAGAGGCAGGTCTTTTAAATAAGCTTACTTTAGGTGCCATTATCGACTTCCTAAGGTTTATCGGAATTGTACGATTCGGTTTTAATTCTAGGGTTCTTTCAGGGGTGCAGGTCAAGTACAGTCTAGCCTATAAAGTGGGATATTGTCGGGGCCTTCTTAGGTATAGTAGTGAGTTTTTTAATGTCTAAGTATAACGCGTTAACGCGTCGTTGCAGACAAAGGTCTTCTTTTAGGGTGGGATATTATTAAGGCCTTCCCAGGCAATATAGGGAGAGCTTAGTATAATATAACGGGCTTATATAAATGCTTCTAAACCGAAGCTTGTAGATTGCTACTATATAAGAATACTAAGCTAAGGAGAAGAAGAAGTCTGTTAGAGACTGGCAAGATATAAAGGGGTCGCTAAGGCGCTAGTAGTAAGCGAGCCAATGGCGATTTTCCATCCCGGGGATGGAAAATCCTAATTGGTTGGCTCTACAAGTAGTGTCGGCAGAATATGGCAGAATGTAGCAGGTAACGCGCTCTAGCACCGTCATATTAGTCTTAGGCTATATTTTTAAATAGAGGGCTTCCTCTAGTACCTTTTATATATAGAAAAAAAAGTAGCCCTTTTCTTTTTTTAGAAAGCTAGTAATTAACCATATAAACACATAGGGTAGGTAGCTAAGGTAGGCTCCTATTATCGCGTCCATATTTTAGCATCTAGCCTATTACGGCACTGACGCGCGTAACCTGGATATATCCGCAAGAGGTTAGGGGGAAGACGTATAAGCGCGGCGTGGGTAAATAAAGCTACCGAACACGTAAATATTAAAGGGGGAGGAGAAGAAAAGAGCTCTATATTATAGAATTAGAATTACAGCAGGCCTTTCTATATAAAATCAGAAGCCCCACGAGCCTACGCGGGCACAAGAACAGAAAAGGGTTGGAAAATGGATTGTCAAGGCGACGGTGAGGTCGAAGGCGCGCCGAGGCCCTCCATACTAACCCAGTACTAACCTAGGCCTCAAAAACGCGTCCGAAAAGTAGGGGCCACCACCAAAGGGGGGGGGTGATATTTGGACGATATGTCGCGGACCTTGGGGGGTCGTGCGTAACCCGAGGTTACGCCAAGCCTAACCCCGACCTCCGATACCTAAATCAACACCTCGCATTTGCCTTACCTTCTTATACAAGAGCCTGTGATTGTAGAGCGTCGTCACGGCGCCCGGCTGGCTCTACGGCTGGCTCTACAAATCGCACTAATAACTCTGCTCAGTGGGAGGTTTCAGCATTCGAGTGACCCGTAAGCGGGCGCGGGCGCAGAAACGGGCGCGGAAGTGGGCGTGCTCGTAAAGGCAATCTACAGACGTTAAATAGAGGCAGCACCAAATCTAGTTCTTACAGCGCCTCGCAGAGCACTCCGCAGTCCTACCAGTCATTAAGTATGGGCACGTGGTGTTTTTTTTCACGATTTGGGTGTAAACAAGTCAAACACACGTGACATTCTAACTTGAAGAGGAAGGATCTAAGCCTGTTTGGGGGGTGTACGCGTATCAATTGGGGAGTGTATGTGTCAGATAATCTGTATTCTCTAAAGGCGTGGGTCACGTGCACGAGTCACGTGCACGAAGACACGTCACTGAAGACACGTCAGATCAAGGTTAAAAACCTCAATCAACGATCAAGTCAAGATCATCAATCGATCAACCCATTTTCATCAATAAACCCCTCTATATGAATTTCGTGACAGTTATAAGCCTGGTCCGCCGACTCAAGAAGCTATTCAGCTATTACTCAATTATTTAAAGAAATTCTACCTCATTGTTAGACTCTAATACCTCATTGTTAAGACGCAGACTCTAATAGAAATCCTACCTCAATTATCACAGGACGATTCTTCCACGAGATTCCACGAGATTCCATAAGAGATCCTACCTTAATCGTCACAGGATAACCCTAATAACAAGGACAATCCTAAAGACAAAAATACTATCTCAAATCCTCCTTTGCCTATCAGTTAAAATGACTCCACTAATATTAAGTTCGTTAACCATAATCATCCTTAATAAACTAGAAGACTGGGAGCAATGGATCTAGCAACTATAAGCCCTTATAGATCAGCAAATTTAGGCCTACGTTAACCCAGCCACAGAAGCACCTTAAGAAGGTCTACTTAAAAAACCATCTCTTCTAAAGGTTACAGATTTTAATGAGAATATAACCTTATATATATAGCTCTTAACGAATTAACAAAAAGCGTATAAGAACAGCAGACGATACTATAACTAGGATATAAAGTATTTCCTTAAACAGGAAGATCGTCTTTAATAGATCCGCACCTAGATTACATCCATAGTATTAATTTAGAAGAAGCTACTGCTTAACCCTTCCTTAACAGTTAAAAAATGGCTATTTTAGCTAAAGGAGAACACAGAACCTACCTCATTATTCGTTAGGAAGAAGGTATAATACCAGTACATAAAAGCCCTTAAGGGGTTTAAATAGTTGTTAAAATTAAACCAGTAGCTAGATTAATGGGAACACATAATATCCCTAAGAGAGAAATATAAGATCCCTTAAATATCCAATAGAATCTAGCTACAAGATTTAGCAGAAGTTATTTAACCATTTAGCAACGCCTACTATATAAAGTACACTACTAAGTCAAATAACCCTTAGAAGTTGAGATCTTCCGAATACTATAAAGTAGCAAAGGAGCTGCAAGAAGGACTTAGAATACCCTTAAAGAAAGCCAATACTACTATAAAAGGGAGTACCTTTAATACAGACTTCACAGAGTAAGCTATAATGGATCACTTTAATACTACTAAAGGTCCAGGGAAAGGAACCTTAGCATATACTAGACGCTTAAAGAGAGCCAGGTTACTGGTAGACAAAAAGACGTCCCATAAGAAGCTACTACCTATATACTTAGCGTGCGAGAAACGAGGACATTCCCTTTAAGACTATTAGTATTTATTTGAAGATAAGAGACCTAAAGGAGTTATAATCAGAGATGCTTACATTAAAAGGGTGCTAAAGAAGGTAGAAAAGAATAAGAATCTCACTAACTAAGTTATAAAGATTAGACTTAAAGAACAGGAAGACAAGGCTTAACAACAATAGAACAAAAGCCAGGAAGTTAAGATTAAGGGAGAAGCTAATACAATATTCCTAAAATTATATTACATAGGTTAAATCCATCCACTAAAGCTATTAACTATTTTTAACTTAGGAACTACTCTATATATCTTTAATAATCTCTCTTGTTTTTATAACTTTAGGAAAGCTCCAAGACATAAATACGTCACCGCCGGCAGCTTAGAAGTGCCTATACTAGGTTATAGTGATATTACTATCTAAGTCACAAAACTAGACAAGAGCAAGGGAATCCTATATCTTAAGGATATTACCTTCTATACGGACTTTAATACAAATCTAGTATTATTCCGTCTACTTTAAAAGCAAGGGTACTTCTAGGATAATAAAGGAAACAACAATCTTCTAGTTTAGAAGGACAATACAATCCTATATTAAATGGAAGAACGTTACAGATAATAAACTATTAAATATATCCAACTAGGAAGTCTATCAGCGTTTAATATAAGCCAACTACTATACCGCTAATAGAAGCGCAGAGTATTATTAAGAGACATTCGCCTAGATATAAAAGGTAATATATAACTATAGTATCTACGTCTAGGTTATCTAGGACCTATAAGCCTTTATTATTTAGGTATTAACGCCCTAGGAGTCAAGCTTTAAGGCCCTAAGATAACGGAATGTTAATACTACAGTCTCGCTAAAATTAAGCGTTAGGTCTTATAAAGGTTCTTAAAACAGAATATTAATAAACCTTATTTTAACCTCTATATTAACTAAACTGACCTTAAGGAAGCGCATGCCGGATTTATATAAGTTATATTTATCTATAATACTTTCTTAGGAAGAACCTTCCCGTATTTTATAACAACGCATAGCAAAGAGAAGGAGACACTATAAGTACTTAAAGATTTCATCTAATAGATTCGTCTAAGGTATAACCTTAAAGTTAACACTATTAGATTAGATAACAAGCTAGGGAGAAGGAGAACCCTTAAATAGCTATAAACCTAAGGGATTACCTTCAAGCCTTTAGCGCCATATACCTAAGCATAGAACGGTACCGCCAAACGCTTAGGGGGTGTAATTATTAAGAAAGGACGTGTAATAAGAATTGCTGCCAATCTACCACACAACCTATAGAACGAGATAGTTAACTATACAGTCTACCTTTAAGATTAAACGCCACGGGAAAGTAATAGATGGAAATCGCTATATAAAAGGTTCCATACCTACCTAGTAAATAGGAGATTAAGAAAACCATAATTGGCGCACCTAAAAGCCTATAGCTGTAGGGCGTACGCGATAACGTCAGATGCCCAGTTAAAGAAGAAAAGACTAAGTAAGCTAGATCCGCAAGCCCATATTGGCTACCTTATTGGCTATAACTCTACCAATATCTATAGGATCTGGATCCCGCATAAAGGTATTGTTATCTCTACTAGGGATATTATCTTTAACAAAAAGACGTTCTTTAACGGCAAGTAAATGGATATCTTAAAGGATCTACACGCCAAATTAGATACACTAATTAAGAAGATTTAACTCCCTAAGACCTTAATTAAGAACGAGGTTCTTCTAGAAGATAATAACAAAGTATTTAAACCATTAATTTAAGAGGAAGACAATAACGTTAATAAGCCAGTTTAAACCTTTAATAAGTTAGCAGATCTTAAGCTTATAAGAGCTCTTAAAGATGCGTATTATACGCCACCTCTAACAGAAGAAGATAAAGAATCTCTATATACCTTTCACGTTAAGTATCCTATAAAGTTAGATACTGATTAGGACACTATTAACCAAATAGGAGATAGGTTTTACACTTAGGGGGTGTTTAACGACTTAGTTAAAAACTCATTTAAGGAAGCCGGCAATAATAGGTTTAAAGACTTTATCACCAAAAGGATCACCTTAGCCTATTAAGGCGCCTTTATAGCAGGAAGGAAGTTTAACCTTAATAGTTAACTTAACGACAGCAAGCTGAAATTAGGTAGAATACGTAATGTTAGATTATATAGGAAGAACTTACCTCCGCCACCTTAGTTAATCAAGGACCTTAATATATACCCTCTTTAAGATCAGTTCTAAGAGGCTTAACAAGCTTACCTCTAATCCTATTATTAAATGAGGTCGTTTTAAGAAACAGACAAGAAGTATACAAAGGGACAGCAGGTCCTCAGCTTAATATAGGTATTTATCTACAAGATGGACAAGCACGGATTTCTCCAGAAATGCAAGGCACGCTTAATAGTATGCGGAAATTAACAGGCCCCAGGAGACCTACCTATGAGAGCTACTATATTAGCTAGTACGACCTTTTAAACCCTTATAGCGATTACCGCAAAATTCGACCTAGAGACGACACAGATAGATACAGTCAATGCGTTTATCCATTGCGATCTTAACAAGGTTGTCTACATAAAGCTACCGCCAGGGTTCAATAAAGGAAAGACAGACAAAGTACTACGCTTAAGAAAAGCCCTATACGGACTATAACAATTACTACTATTATGGCAGAAGAATCTCACGAGCTCGTTAAACAAATTGGGTTTTAAAGAGGTACCTTAAAAGCCGTATATTATGCTAAAAGGTGGAATAGTCATCTTCTTCTATATCAACAATATTGTCTTCTGCTACCAAAAGATAGACGAGAAGAAAGCTTAAGAAGCAATTAAGGAGCTAAGTAAGGAATACTAGATAAGTACCCTTAACAAACTAAAATGGTTCCTAGGAATCCACATGCTATATAATTGTAGCTAGAGGCTCCTATAGCTATCCTAGGAAGCCTATATTGAGAAGATAGCTAACCAGTATAAGATAGATCTTAGAGGGCGTCTTCTAGACACTCCTATAGCAGAATTAGAACTCCTCCCTACTAATCACTATATAATCCGTCCGACGCGTCCGTCCCCTAATATAGACCTATTAGTCCGTCCTATGTCCCTACTAGCCTCTAAAATGCTATATTAGAGAAAATTGGGTTTAGTACTTTATACAGCCACTATAACGCGTCCGGATATTGCTTTTGCAGTATTATAGCTGGTAAGGTTTAACCAGGACCCAAGCCAAGAGTATTATTAAGCGGTAGACAGAGTTATCCAGTACCTATATAGTACAAGAAGCAGAGCAATCTGCTATAGAGGAGATAAGGAAGGAATAAACAGTAGAGGGAGAGACAAAGGAATACGCGACAAAGGACAAGACGATAGAAGAGACGGTAGAGGTAAAGCGCAATCATTTATCTATGCCAGCGATGCATTATTCGCGGACAACTCCGTCAACAGAAAAAGCTCGCAAGGATATATTATAAAGCTATTTAGGGGGCCAATTGCCTAGAGAGCAAACAAGCAGGGTATAGTTATAACGTTAAGCACAGAAGCCAAGTTATTAGCCCTATTATAGACAGTAAAGGAAGCTATCTTTATTAGCAGGCTGTTTAAAGTAATAACATTATACCTAAATAAGCCCTTAATTATTAAATATAACAACACGCAGACGCTTTAACTAATTATAGAAGATATGGCAAAGCTAATTACAAAGCTCTAACGTGTTAACATCCATTAATACTGGCTACGTTAGGAATACGCAATAAGATAAGTACGATTTTAATAGATAGTAACAAAGGAGATAATCGCCAATAGACTTACAAAGGCCCTGCCTAAGCAGAGGTTTTAAAGCTTTGTTAATATAATCGGGATGGTGGATATCAAGGAGCAGCTAGATAAGGAGAAGCAACTAGAGGACCTAAGGGACAGTATCAAAGTAAGACGGAAGGATTCAGATAAGATTACGGTTCAATTAACTCATTAACGGACACGAGAAGGTGGCTAGCTTTAACCTTAAAGAGCTCAAAGCTAAGGGGGTGTGTCAGATAATCTATATTCTCTAAAGGCGTGGGTCACGTGCACGAGTCACGTGCACGAAGACACGTTACTGAAGACACGTCAGATCAAGGTCAAAAACCTCAATCAACGATCAAGTCAAGATCATCAATCGATCAACCCATTTTCATCAATGAACCCCTCTACATGAATTTCGTGACAGTATGACTAGCAGTGGCCATAAAGGAAGCCCGCGTAATGCAGCCGCCACCTATTTAGAGTTAGCGCCGGGTACAGGCGGGCCTACTACCCCTTAAAGCATCCACTAGTGTACCTAGGCTGGCACGGACAAACCTCGATGTCGCGCCAGTGTTTATTTGGTTGGGCGGGCCGGTGGAGTAGTGGGAAGGATTGTCCAACGCTCGCTGATCTATAAGCGCGCCATGGAGTTCTTCCTCAATTGCACATCCAACTTCGTCGATTTAAGGCATTGTCGATATCAAATTGGAACGCATCGAAACCTGGCGATTCTCGACCATGGCGTCTCATAACCAGGCTCACAATCATTAAATTCTAGTTCAGCATGACTGAAATGGTTCAGATATCGAAATCCTAGTTGCCGACGCTGAGAAGTCGTCCCAATTGCACGACGGCAGTTTTGACGAGAAGGCCAACATGACGGTTGATAGTGAGCACAAAGCAGAGTTTGGTGAAGAGCAGAAGTCAAAACAGAATCACAAGGAGAGGTTCAGGCGCATGATTAGACGATGGAAGCCTGTCATTCATGTCTTCATCTGGATGCTGGTCACAACGCAAGTTTCTCCACAAGTTCACCTTTCAATATGCTAACAGGACCCAGATGGTGGATTGTTGGGCTCATTTACCACAGACATGACTACAACTGGGTTGAGCCGATGCTACTGTGGATGATCATCACTATTCGAATCCTCACCTTTTACATTCCAGCTCGCTATGCCTTGGTGTACGTTTCCTACACAGAACCGGCAAGCTTTAATGCCAGTGATCTTCTTGGACTGGGTTAATTCTGGAGCTCCGTGGCGGAGCCGTCTTTGGATTGGAGTGGATCCTGTCAATTTAATTGGTTGGATGGAGTGGATTTGAAGCTGCGGAGCTCTTGGAGCTCCAATTCTCTAACCCGATTCGGCAGGTGTCACATAAGGATAGAGCCAATCAGCGACGTCAATATAAGATCCGATTTTAATTGGGTGTACAAGCCATACAATCTGAAAACTCTGGTGTATACAAGTGTCGTTCCTCCTGCCCCCGTCGTCGTCGTTGCTTTGATCGATTTATCCTCGTCTTCTTTCTTACTGCTGAGAACCAACACTTTAACGTTGTAAGAGAATGGTGTAAAAAAACTGAATAGTGGGGCAAAGGAACATTAAAACTTCTAAGTCCCTTCGCGTGAATATATCAGCACGCACACAGTAGTTTATATATTCACGCGAAGGGACTTAGAAGTTTTGATGTTCCTTTGCCCCACTATGCAGTTTTTTTGCACTATTCTCTTACAATACTGGCAGGATCGCTATGAGAGCCAGCCGGATCTCGCCCGATTTGCGCTTGATATATTAGCTGTGCCTCCTATAAGCGATAAATGCGAACGGCTCTTTAGCAGCTGCAAGGTTCTTAACGACCGGTGCTCTTAATTACAAATGGATATTATTAAGGCAAATGAGGTTCTTCGGCATGCGTATGGGCCACCGCCAAAGGGTACATTTGACAATGAGGAAGTAGGTGACCTGTGTCAACCTAAATTGGACTTGCTTACTACCGTCTTACTGCCTGTATACCCCCCCCCCCCGGGGATGACTCATCTACTATGTATATATAGTCTCTTTTCTTCATAGATCAATCTTTACACAGGTCTTCCTGACCTGCATTTCCAGGTTCAACAACTTGGTAGGAGAGCTTTGCGAAAGGGTGTCCCTTAAGGAAGCAGCAAGGCCCAGCTTGCTGCTGCTGTTGCCGCAGAGGCCTCTGCTTAGGTAGAAGACGACGTGATTGATGGGTGGGAAGGGGAGCTAGACGAGCAATATGCGGCTATTAAGATTGACTACGAGACTGAGGTTATTGGTGAGGAGTAATATAGGTAGCTTTTAGTCATTTATCCTACATCTACTCTTCCTTTTATAACACCATGCCGATGCCAAGCCTTTCTATTTTTAGTATATAAATGTACTGGAGCTCCAAGGAGCTCTTGGAGTCAAACAATTTACTAGCTGGATGGAGTGGATTTGAGCTCAGATCCACTCCACTCCAGTCCAAGAAGATCACTGTTTAATGCTAATATCTCACAGACCACTCCAAATCGGGTGGCGCCATGGTATGGGTATGGTGGAAAAGGTTGTCCCCGAGGGCCACCGTACCATCACTGGAGCCGGCGTTGTCCTTGTTGCACTCTTCCTTGGTGTTTTCATCCCAGGAGAAACGCCATACAACAAACGCAGTGACAGGGCTGTCAGTGTTTTTGGATACCTCGTATTCTTAGCGGGACTTTATATCACTAGCAGGCACCGAAAGCATATCAACTGGAAGCCGGTCATTGTCGGCATTCTCGTTCAATTCATCATAGGATTCTTCGTCCTCCGAACTACTCTTGGCAAGACAATCTTCAAGTTCATTTCCAATGCTTTGACGACTCTTTTGACATACGCATATCAAGGAGTCGTGTTCCTCACAGCCAGCTCGGTGCTGGAGCTTGGTAAGCCGCCTCCTCAAGTCAAAAATGATAACCAACTCCTCGCCAGGATGGTTCCTCGTCAACAGTCTCTCCATATTCGTCTTCTTCGTCGCTCTCGTCCAGATGGCGTACTACGTAGGATTCATTCAATGGGGAGTCCAGAAGCTTGCCTACTGCTTTGGATGGGCTTTAAGTCTCTCTGGGGCTGAAGCTCTCGCTGCTGGAGTGACACCGTTCTTGGGAATGGGTGAAGCTGCGATCATTATCAAAGGCTTCATTCCCGAACTCACCCAGGCCGAGATTCACCAAGTCTTGACCGCTGGTTTTGCAACCATTTCTGGATCGCTGATGGTGGTTTATATTGGGTAAAGCATTCTCACTGTTTTGCATGGTGGACTCATGTACTGACATACTTCTAGCCTCGGTGCAAGTGGCCAAGCTGTCATCTCATCCTGTTTGATGTCAATCCCCATCTCTATCGCCATTTCCAAGATGCGCGTGCCAGAAACGGAGGAGCCGCTCACCCTCGGACACGTCACCATCTTAAACAACGAACCTGAAGATGGAAATTCCGAAGCCAATATCTTCCACGCAATGGCCAATGGAGCTTGGACTGGTCTCAAGGTCGCTGGAATGGTGGCCGCAAACCTCATCGTCATCATTTCCATCGTCGCACTCTGCAACGGCATCCTTCAATGGTGCTTCAAATACATCGGGGCACCCAACGTCACAATCTCACAGATCTTCGGTTACATTTTCTACCCAGTCGCCTTCCTGATGGGGGTTCCCCGCAACGAACTCTATCTTGTGGGCCAGCTTATCGGCATGAAGACCATTCAGAACGAATTTGTCGCATTCGCTGCCTTGACTGCACAGCCCAAATTCGAGGCTATCTCGCCACGCGGCACCATTATTGCAACGTATGCGATTTGCGGCTTTGCCAACATCGGTTCGATTGGTATTATGCTCGGAATTTACGGACAGCTTTCACCCAAGAGACGAGGGGATTTCGCAAGGGAGGCTCTGTCGGCATGTATTTGTGGCGCATTGGCGACATTCATGAGTGCAAGCTTGGCTGGCATGATTTTTTCGGGATAAAGTATCCATTGCGGGGCGTCATTTGCATTTTGCTTTCACGATACTGAGCTGATTCATTTTCTTTAACGGCTGAGGCTTCCTTGCACGGAAAATATAATATTTTACTGCTCTTGACTTCCTCGTCCTTATTTTCCATTCTCAATTTCTGATCCTGAGCGATAACGATGGCAGGTTCGTATTGCTTTAATTGCCTCCTTTGTTTTCAGCCTGTTTCCTCGGTTCGCTGATTCACCGACGATCTTTGCCCACTGTGTGAACGGATCCGTACTACCGTTCTTAGGTCCAAGTTGCAACTCTTCCATCACCCCCGTATCTGCCGAAACCCCTGTAGACTAGGAATACGTGCTCTGAGTGGTGGAAGCCTCTTGCTCGGGCTGCAAGCTGCTTTAGACACTATAGAAAGGGGGTAATCGTAGAAGGTTCAAAGGACATCAAGGCCTAATGCCGCAATTTTTATTTGCTACACACCCCTAGAATAACGAAGAAACCCCATAGATCCCTAGCGAATACAAGGATTTGGCAATTATTTAGGGAAGGTAGAGTAGAAGGGCCAAGAAGCCCGTCAAGGCTTAGAGCCGCAATTTCTACGGTACTGCGCTGTATTCTTTGAACACCCCCTAGAATGATTCCCTTAGATCCTTTGTATAAATACAGGATTTGCCAGACATTAGAGGGTGCGTGAGCAAGGGAGGCTTGAGTTGGGGTACGTCCGTTCAGACACGGCGATCCTACCTTGCAACCTCGGCGGTGTTTAGGCTATGGCCGCGAGGCTCATGGCGTGATGAGTGGATCTGTGTAACTCTGTCCCGCGCACCCAATCAAGTGCATCAGAAGATAAACCTAATCTCCATTGCGGCATTGCGGCATCGCGACCGGCCCGTAAAACAATACGGCCCGTCGCGCGTAATCTCAACGAAGCATCTGAGCCGAAAGCTCAATTTTTTCGGGTACGTAGGAGGTGGGAGAGACGAGGCTATAATTTGATTCGAGTGGAAGAGGGCTGGATGGCGTGTAGCTGTGAGACCTGGATGCCCTGATCGATCGATCTCCAGCGAAGTGAGTTGACCACGACCAGTAGAACTTGGCCTACAGGGTATCCGACTTCCGGTGTTCCCTAGGTGCGCGCGCGACACACACCTACGTCTGCAACTAAATTAGTATGTAGAGGTAGAGCTAGCAGGAAGGAGTGTAGTTGTCAGATAATCTGTATTCTCCAAAGGCGTGGGTCACGTGCACTCTAAAGTTCTTCGTAGCTTAAAGCCCTAAGGGCTTGAGATAAAAAAAGGTTAATTAAGACAAGACCAAGATCATCAATTAATCAACCCAGTTCATCAATGAACAGCTTTATATGTACTATCTAACAGTTATAAGCCCGGTCCGCCGACTTAAGAAGCTATTCAGCTATTACTCAATCATTTGAAGAAATTCTACCTCATCGTCACAGGATGATCCTGATGATAAGGACGATCCTAACAATAATATACCATCTTAATTCCTCCTTTGCCTATCAGTTAAATAACTCCACCAATAAGTTTGTTAACTATAATTATCCTTAATAAACCAGAAGACTGGGAGTAATGGCTATAGCAACTCCAAGCCCTTATAGATTAGTGAATTTGGGCCTATATTAACCTAGATAATACAGCACCTTAATAAGGTCTACTTTAAGAACCACCCTATTTAGAAGTTATGGATTTTAATAAGGATATAACCTTATATATATAGCCCTTAACAAATTAATAGAAAGCGTATAAGAATAGTAGACGATACTATAACTAGGATATAAAGTATTTCCTAAGATAGGAAGATTATCTTTAACAGATCCGCACCTAGATTATATTTATAGTATTAATTTAGAAGAAGCTACTGCTTAACCCTTCCCTTATAGTTAAAGAATGGCTATCTTAATTAAAGAAGAACATAAAACCTACCTTATTATTTGTTAGAAAAAAGGTATAATACTAGTATATAGAAGCCCTTAAGGGGTTTAAACACGTATTAAAGTTAAACCAATGGCTAGATTAATGGGAACACGCAATACTATTAGGAGAGAAGTATAATATCCCTTAAATATCTAATAGAATCTGGCTTTAAGAATTAGCAGAAGTTATTTAACTGTTCAGTAATACCTACTATATAAAGTATACTAATAAGTTAAATAACCCTTAGAAGTTAAGATCTTCTAAATATTATAGAGTAGTAAAGGAGCTATAGGAAGGACTTAGAATACCCTTAAAGAAAGCTAATACTACTATAAGAGAGGGTACCTTTAATATAGACTTCACAGAGTAAGCTATTAAGGATTACTTTAATACTACTAAAGGTTTATAAAGAGGAAAGGCCTTAGTATATAAGAGCTGCTTAAAGAGAGCTGGAATACTAGTAGATAAGGAGACGTCTTATAAGAAGCTAATACCTAAGTACCTAGTGTATGGAATACAAGGACACTCCCTTTAAAACTATTAGTGTTTATTTAAAGATAAGAGATCTACAGGAGTTATAATTGGAGATACTTACATTAAAAGGGCACTAAAGAAGGTAGAAAAGAATAAGGATCTTACTAACTAAGTTATAAAGATTAGACTTAAAGATAAAGAAGATAAGGCTTAATAATAATAGGACGTGAGTTAGGAGATAGTTAAGATTAAGGGAGAAGCTAATGCGATATTCCTAGAATTGTTTTATACCAGTTAATTCTATCCACTAAAGCTATTAACTATTCTTAACTTAGGAACCTCTTTATATATTTTTAATAATCTCTCTTATTTTTATAACTTTAGAAAAGCTTTAAGATATAAATATATCATTGCCGGTAGCTTAGAAGTGCCTATACTAGGCTATAGCAATATCACTATCTAAGTTATAAGACTAAATAAAAGTAAGGAAATCTTATGTCTTAAGGATATTGCCTTTTATATAGACTTTAATATAAATTTAGTGTTGTTCCGTCTACTTTAAAAATAAGGGTATTATTAGGATAATAAAGGAGATAACAATCTTCTAGTTTAGAAGGATAACTCTATTTTAACGTGATCGATTAGCAAGCAACCGCTATCACCATATGGCGGCCCCATCAAAAACGCGACGCGTTCTGCAATTACTACCACAATAGCCACGCCACAACAACAAGAAGCCTTGCACAGAGAGGGCAGATTAATTCTAGCTCTCCAGGCCTACAAGCAGGGCCAAATTAAGACCCTTAAAGCCGCCGCGAAATCATACAACGTGCCCCCAACGACAGCCAGGCGACGCGCTGCCGGTGTTCAACCAAAACGCGGTTCTTATGCATTAAACCGCCTTCTTACACCTATACAAGAAGACAGTCTTAGGTAGTGGATTCTATTAATAGATCGACGTGGCATATCACCCAGAATTGCGACCGTACGGCAGATAGCTGGTATTCTAGCTACACAGTCCGCTGGATTAACCACCCCATCACCAGTTAGCCAATATTGGGTATCACGGTTTATTAAACGCCATAATAACCTATAATCTAAATACAATCGCAAGTACGACTATTAACGTGCAAAATATAAAGGTCCTGTACTTATTTAAGGCTGGTTTAAACGCGTTCAAGACACTAAAATTAAGTATGGGATTCTTAATAAGGATATCTAGAATTTTAATAAAACTGGCTGCCAAATGGGTATTATTACAACTGCTAAAGTTATAACTGGAACCGACAGGGCCAGCCGGCCTAGAACTATACAGCCAGGCAATTAAAAATAGGTTATAATTATTAAAACTATCAATACCTAGGGGGTTATAATTCCAGCACTTATTATTTTTAACGCAGTAATATACCAAGCTACCTAGTACGAGGACGATATTATTCCACACAACTGGTTAATTGGCGTTAGTGATAACAGCTAGACAACTAATAAAATTGGCCTAATCTGGCTAAAAGAGGTATTCCATAAGCATACAAAGGATCGCACTATTGGCCGCTATTGGCTGTTAGTCCTTAATGGCCACAATAGCCATATTGCCCCAAATTCGACCAGTTCTGCCTAGAGCACTAGATTATTGTCCTCTATATGCCAGCACATTCATCGCATTTACTGCAGCCACTTAATGTAGGCTGTTTCTCGGTGCTGAAGCAGGCCTATGGACGCCTCGTTAAACAGATTATAGGTCACGGTGTTAATTACATTAATAAACGCGAATTCTTGCCTCTGTATAGGCAGGCTAGGTAGGCAGCACTACATTAAAACAATATACAGGCAGGATTCGCAGCTACTGGCCTAGTTCCATATGCCCTAATCACGTGCTAGCACAGCTGCATACTAAATACCGGACGCTATTACCCCAACGTCGTCCGCCATCTAATGCATCCTAGGCAGCTAAAACACCTTATAATGTTGCTGAACTATAAAAGCAGACAGCCCTACTAAATAGCTATCTTAAACGGCGCACGTATAGCCCACCAAGTCCAGCAGCACAAGCCCTTAGCCAGATTGTTAAGGTATGCGAAATGGCCATGTTAAGCGCTGTGCTACTTGCAAGCGAAAATAAGAAGCTGCAAATAGAAAACCAGCGCCAGAAAAGGAAGAGGGCAAAGAAGCGCACGTATATAGCTAGAGGAGGTGTTTTATTAGGAGCAGAAGGGGCCTCCCGTGCACAAGCTGTCCAGAAGGGGGCAGCGGAGGGGGCAGCGGAGGCAGCGGCCGAGCGACCACAACGCGCAATGCGTAAGTGCAGCATATGCAAATCGACAGAACACACAGTACATATATGCCCTGGACGTCAGGCTAGCAATTAGTAGATAGCTACACTAAATACAATTGTTCGTGGTTAAGGAATTCGCATTTTTGGCGTCGTGTTTTTGGTTGGGGCTGCTATATGGTGATAGCGGTCGCTTACTGATCGATCACGTTATATTAAATGGAAGAACGTTATAGATAATAGACTATTAAATATATCCAATCAGAAAGTTAAAAATTAGCTTTTAATTTAAACTAACTATTACGCCGCTAATAGAAGCACGGAATATTGTTAAGAGATATTTATCTAGATTTAAAAGGTAAAATATAAATACTTAAAAAATAGAAGGAAGTATAAATTCTAATAGATAGCGGAGTTACTGGTATGGGCTTTATTAATACAAACTATATAAAAACTTAATAACTAAATTTAAAGAAACCCAATAAGCCCTAAGGCCTATAAGGCTTTAATGGTAAACCCTTAATATATAGTAAACTAATATACTATATCCTAGTAAAAATATAAATAGGCAAATACCTTAAATACATTTCCCTATTTATAATGCCTTTAAAGTAATATAAAGTTATACTTAAATATAGATAGCTAAAGTAACACAACCCCTTAATTAGCTAGGTTAAAGAAATACTAAAGTTCCATATAACTTACTGCTAAAGTTATTACTTAAAATATTATTTGCCCTATAAATATATATATAACTATTTAAATTTAATATAATATAAATTGCTATTACTATAAACCTTAAACTAATATAATAAAGCTATGATAGCCGATTATAGCAAAGAGTGTAAAGATATTTTGTTAAACCCTTTTAAATTTTATATAATATAGGCCGTATCCTTTATCTTATTAGTAAAAAGATAAAATTATAAAATCTTTACTATAATAATAGAAGATATTAAGAAAGTACTAGAACTAAAACAATATACTAACCCTTAAGCTCTTATACCTAAAGAGTATATAATATAATTAATAAGTTTAAAAAATAATTTATAGACTAACTACCCCTATACTAAAATAAGAATAATTTTAAGATAGAACTTAAGTGTAACGGGCACTCCTAAAAGGTACATATTAGATAAGATAGATAAAGGTTTCTCCAATATCCCACCAATGTCCCAGAGGAGACATGGTTAGACAGATAAGGGGTAAAGGGTTTTACTAGTGCCTTAAAAGGATTATAAAGGGAGCTGGTTCTCCTTTAGAGAAGAACTAGCAATTAGTCTCTAAATAGAAAAGGTTAGAAAGCATTTATCCTTTAATATATAAAGCTCATTCTATTTTTAACTTACCTTCTACTTACCTATAACTCTTATTCTATACTATTAATTAAATAATTATACGTTCTAGTTAGACTAGCCTCTAACAATTCTAATCGCTCTTAATCCTTTACAGAAGGAACGTATAGCTATTAATTAGCGATAACAGGCCATACCTTCTTACCCCCTAAAATAATACCCTTACTATAAAAGGCTGACAGAGTCTCCCTAGAGGAGCGCATTCCCTCTACTTATAAAGGAGTAGACTAGGAAGCTATGGCTAGTCCGTTTAACCTTCTAAGACCTTTAGAAACAATTACCGCTAGGAAGTTATTAGAGCAGTTACTATGTGAGACCCTATAAAAAACAAAGGAGTTGGAGATATAATTAAGATAAGCATATTAAAACTACTAAGAATAATTATAAGGATAATTAGGAGAAGTATAGATACCCTAGATACGAAGCGGACTTAAAGAGGCCACGCTATACTACGCTATAATATTAGAAAAACTTAAATTCCGCATAAAGGAACCTACTAAGTATAATAGTAATAGTCTTTAGAACTATAATTGTTTTATCTGTTAATACAAAACTAAGTTCCGGCTAGATCTAAAACGTTACTTTAATAAGTATAATCAGACACTAATTGCTTCTAACTTCCTATGTGGCACTATTAAGAGTTTATAGACACGCTATAAGAAGAAACTTACTATACCCCTTAAATTTAGTAAACTTAAGTCTTAGTTAGTTAATTAAGTCTAAGACCCTACTAATTTAGGGATAGATTATAACTAGTAATACTATAACGCCAAATAGTAAGAAGGCTAGAGCGTAGTCTAGTTTATAAACTACCTAGAAGAGCTAGAAGACAATATACCCTACTTAGACCTATAGGATAACGCTATACGACTTTACTAGCTACTTACTAAGTTATAACCTAAGATTTAATAGGCTATATAGGAGAAGGGCAAAATTCCTACCTCTTAAGAAAAGCTTATCTCTAAAGCTACTTGGATCAAAAACGCTAAAAGAGACTATTTAGGTAAGTAAAAGAAATAAGATACTAATAATAAAGCATAGAACTAGACCTAGCTTTAATAAAAGGGGCAGATTCTAACCTAACCACTCTATAGAAAGATAACGTAAGTAGGCTTTACAACCCTAGAGCAATACTAGTTAATTCTAGAATGATAATAAACAAAAGCCGTGGAACTAAGAGTCACGCAGCTATTATAACTACGGCAAGAAAGGCCATATATAGCGCTTCTGCCGGCAGAAAAAGCAAGAGGATGCTTAATTAGGAACAGAAAGAGCCTAGCAGATCTTTACTCCCTTATACTAGGCCAATAAGAGAAGGAGGGAGTAAGCTGCCGTATAGTTATTCCCGTCTCTATTTAAGTTAATAATAAATGGGTAACGCGAGACTGCCTTATGGACAGCAGCGCGACTATAGGGTTTATTTCTTAATTACTAGTAAAAGAATTGGACTTAGACCTTAGTGGCTTGTAGGTATATACTATTTAAAGCGTTAAAGGCCACCGGATTCTATACTATAGGGAATAAACTTTTTCAATGGCTAGTTAGGACTATAATAGTCTATAGGACATATAGGAGATGCGCTTCTGCGCCATAGAAATTAAGGGATATAACCTTATTTTGGGATATCTATAGCTTTAATAAGTTAATCTAGATATTAATTGGCCTTTAGCCTTATATTAACACCAGAAGTCTTAACCGTGTATTATAGTTAAAAATTAAAAGACTTTCTTAAACTATATATAAGAAGAAGGGTAGGTATATACTATGTATACTACTCTTAATACCAAGAATAGGGATATAGGGTGTTTATTTTCAGATATCTAGCTATACACAGTTAAGGAACTAGAGATTCTATAGGAATATATAGACTTAGAGGATGTTTCTAATAAAGAGGCTGCACAAACCTTACCTAATTCTATATTAGTTAAGCATAAGATAGATATAGGGGACAAGCAACCTCCTTTTAGACCACTATATAACCTATTAAAAAATAAGCTAGCGGTATTATATTAATATATAGTGGACAATCGTTAGAAAGGATAAATTTAGCCTTCTATAAGCCTAGTAGGGGTACCAATTATATTTATACATAAGAAGGATGTGACCCTATATCTCTATATTAACTATTAAGCGCTTAATAGGATTACTGTAAAGAATTACTACCCGCTACCCTTAATAGGGGAGCTTATTAATAGACTATTAGGCGCAAAGATATTTACGAAATTAGATTTAAAAGATATATACTATTAAATCCGGATTAAAGCTGGTAATAAGTAGAAAACGGCGTTCTAAATATAGTACGGCTACTTTAAGTACCTAGTAATACTATTTAGGCTTACTAATGCACCAGTAATATTTTAGGCCTATATTAATAAGGTATTATTAGACCTCTTGGACATAATATATATGGTCTACCTTAATAATATTATAGTCTACTCTAATAACTATAACGTATATATATATTACGTATAAATAGTACTAGAAAGACTACGGGAATATAAGCTCTATATAAACCTAAATAAATATATTCTATACTACTGGTATTAATTTTCTAGGCTTTATTATTAGTATTAATAGAGAAAAGCTAGGTGGACACTATTAGGGAATAGCCCTACCCTATAATATTTATTAAAGTGCAGGTTTTCTTAGGCACGGTAAACTCCCACCAAACGTTTATTATTTACTATGCGTGAGTAGTATTCCTAATTACTAATCTGCTAAAGGGATTTAAGTATGGTAAGAAGATAGGACCCTTTATATTTAGGGAAGCTACTAAGCAGGCTATAGACCAGTTAAAAGATTTATTTACGTTAGCGCTAATCCCAATACACCTCTACTAGAAGCTATATATATACCTTAAAATAGATATATCCGGCTTCGCCCTAGGGGCAATTTTATCTTAATTAAAGAACGGAAAATGACATCCTATAGTATTTTAGTTAAGGAAAATAACCCCTATAGAATAGCGTTATATAACATATAATTAGAAGCTACTTATAATAGTTACAGTAATAAAATACTGGTGATATTATTATATAGAAAGCAATTATTCTATTAAAATTCTTATAGACCATTATAACCTATAATACTTTATAACTATAAAGGTGTTAAGCGGTTAATAAGCTAGATAGGCAGAGGCACTATTATAGTATAACTTTAAAATTATATACTACCTAGGAAAGATAAATCCCGCTAATAGGTTATTAAAATATCTGGATTATAAGACTAGGAGAATTTAGGATAGTATAGGGGAAATAATTTCTATATTACAAAATTTGCTTAGAAAGAAAGAAGAATCTTTCCTTAGAACCATAGAATTTTATAATAGGGCAGAGGTCCTGGCGATATAGCTGCGAAGTACTATAATAATAAAGCTGTAGGATATAGTTATAGACCAGGTTATAGACTAAGTAGACGTTATAAAGTTGGCATATCCTAGAATTAGCAAGAATTCTATAGAATATACTAGAGGTATTACAGCACCTTTAACTTAATGGCGCATTAGCTATAGGTTTCCAAATCTAAAGGGGATAGGTAAGATACCTATCTATAGCGTGGCATACTGTATAACGGCAGAAGAATCTACTAGCACGAATAGTTTAAAACGTCTTATGCTACGCTTAAGGTCTATAATAGCGGTAAGCAAAATAGAAGCAAGTAATCTATATAAAATCTTTCTGGATCTTTTTCTTTAAGTATAATAAAGGGACGCCTTTATTGCTAGAGAGAGGTGGAAAGGTATAGTAAAACTAACTTAGCCGGAGTTACTAAAAAGCTATAATAGTAAGACTAAAAGGGTCTTTTGTGCTTTAAGAGTACTATATACACCCTAAAGGACCAAATAGTTTAAGATAAAATTTTAAAGGTCTTCTATAATAACCCTCTTAGGGGTCACTATAGTACTAATAGGACCCTTAAAGCCATTTAAAGGAAATACTTTTAGGATAGAACGTCTAAAGAAGTTAAGAACTATGTATTAAAATATAATACGTGCCAAAGGGTATAGATATCTAGGTATCGCCTATATAGCAAGTTATTAGTGCTTCCTATTCTATAGGGACCTATATTAAAATTAATAATAGATTTTATAATAGGCTTACCCCCTACTAAAATAAGAACTAAAGAGGTTGCTAATACTATCCTAGTAATTATTAATAGATATATAAAGTTTTTAGGGTACTTTACTGTTATAACAATAATTACAGTAGCTCTTATTTAGCACGCTAAGGGGAATCATGTCTAATAGAGGTACTATATTTAATAGCGCATTTTAGTCTTTATTCTATCTCTTATTAAAATACGGTAAAAGATAAGCACTACCTTCTACCTATAAATAAATGGGCTAATAGAGCGTTTAAACACGTTATTAGAACACTACCTCCGCTGCTATATTAATTATTAATAGGATAATTAAATATTATAGTTAGCTTTAGCGCAACACGTGTATAATATAAGCATTTATAGTAGTATAAAAATAACCCCTTATAAAGCACTGTTTAGGGTAAAAGTAAATAATCCCTAAAATATTAAGGATATTATTTCTAAAAGAGAGGTACTAGCGGCGTTTAAAAGAATTAAGCAAATAAGAATTCGTAAAGAAGAACTTAAAAAGTACTTGCTAGACACCCAAGCTATATAAAAAAGGTACTATAACAAAAAACATATACCTAAAGAATTTAAAGTAAGAGATAAAGTCTTACTGTCTATAAAAAAATCTAGATAAAATATATTAAGAAGAAGCTGGACCACCAGTAGCTTAGGGCGTGTTCGGTTGCAATCTAGAGCTTTTTCAATCTGACGTTGATCTGTGCTTTCGCCGGCGTCAATTAGTAGATAATTAGTGGCGCTTAATCTGGTAGTCGTACTCAATCTAAAATAAAGCCGACTATTCAGTTAATCGTTCTAAAAAGGCCTTAGATAAGGCTCAAAATTAGCAACATCTTCTACCCACATTAATCAATCCTCTGCTAAAACGTACCTACTACCGAACCTCTACTACCAGCTCCTTATTTCGGTGTCTTATTACCATGTCGTCAATAACTGCCATCCCTACTCCTGCCACTAATGCGCATACACTACGTTCCTCGCGCCCTCCGCCCCTTCGTATACAGCCCACGGCTCGCCGAGCAACTGCAAAGAAACAGCGTATTAGCTAGACTTATGAAATAGAAGAAGCTATGATTAAAGGCCTAGTAGAGGCTGTTCGGAAAGGGCTCCGTGCAGATAGCTCATATAAGAAGAAAGGCTGGCAGATAGCTCTAGACGCCGCGCAGGCAAAGACTTGATATTCAATTACTATACAGCAGCTTAAAAGTAAGCACGATAGTTAAAAAAGGGATTGGAAGGCGTGGAAGGAGCTCTACAATCAATCTGGCTAGGGGTGGGACGACAATAAAGGTATACCAGTTACCTCCAAAGACGTCATAGATAGATATTTTGAAGCCAATCCTAACGCCGCGAAGTTTTAAGACGCTCCGCCGCCTTTCCTAGAGGAGCTTAATGAGCTATTTCAAGGCGTAGTTGTAACGGGCAACCATGCTCTTACAGTTAATAAAGCTCTTAATTAAATGGAGAATGGGCCGCCGATTAATCCTGCGCTAATAGAGGAGGAAAGCGCTGCTACTATACAGGACGGCAGGAGCGAGGAGGATGAGTCTTATAATAAGGAAGACAATAAGGTAGCTAATAAAGATGAACCTCAATCTTCTATAGAACAGCGTCAGTCAGCTTCGTCAGCTAGTGATATTTCCTTAGATAATCGCTCTACTACACCTTCTAGTCGACAATCGTTGTCCTCAGCAGGCCCAAGCCTTTATCGTACGCCTTCGTTAACGCCTGCTCGAAAGTCTTCGCTAGCTATAAGAAAACGCGCTGCTAAACGAGCTGCTATATTAAATAAACTAGATGCAAAGCGTCAGCGACCTGGAGACAGGCAACGGATAAAGAACCTACTAGGAAAGACTGTAGAGCTAGTATTAAAAGAGATTAGAGCTACGCGAGAGCTTCTCAGTCAAAAGCCGCCTCTAGAAAAGGCCTTAGTAGAGTTCCTTAACGAGTTTAACGACATGGACCTTAACAATTAAGTGCTTATTCTAGAAGCCTTTAAGACGGAATTAACGGCAAGGACCTTTTTAATTACATTGGGGGCATTACGGAAGAGACTAATAGATAGAACTTTAGCAAAAATAAAGAAGAAGAAAGACGTTAAGGGTTAAAATTAGTAGCTGCTTTTACTTTACGTTTGTAATTACTTTGCTATTAATAATTTTATTTTTTAGTAAGGATTTTATATATAAATTAGTAAATCCTTAAACCTATTATAAATGTACTCTGTAAAATTAAAGTAACCGCTTTTCTACATGTAATTATTAGGAAGTCGTTATATTAAAAGGCTCTTCTAAAGCGCGCTATATAGCGGTAAAATGTATTGGTATATAATTTAGTATAGTAATTTGTCTATAGATTATGTACCTATATATTATAAAGGCCTCCTAATTGCCTGACAATAGCCTCTCCACATAAGCTCTGCAATTTCGTCCTATCTTTAATTTATAGCGACCTCACTCTCTTTCTCTGCCATCTACGCGTCCTCCTTATCAACCTCCTCATCCTTTACTACACCGTAGTCCTCTAGATTATCCGGATTATGCATATTTAAGAAGTTATATACCGCTATTAATGCATATACTAAAAGAATCTGCGTCGCTAGAGGGAAGTTCTATCTTGCCGCCTTAAAGTATCAAAATTGTCTCTTAAAGACTCCAAAGGTACGCTTAATAACATTTCTTAGTCCTGCATAACGTAGATTAAACAGCTCCTTTGCATTCTGCGGCCTTATATTTACCTAAGCTTGTTCACAAAGATAATATTAAACGCCTCGGTATGGTACTAACGTTATAGAGGTATTTGAATAACCAGCGTCAGCAAGATAATATCAACCTTATAAAGCTTTAAAGCCTTTCTTCTTTACCGAATCAATAACTTTATAGTCATAAGCGGTACCTTCCCATCCAGCCAGAATGTACACAAAGTTCATATCAAAATCGACGGCAGCCAGAACGTTCTGCATTAATATACCTTTCCTACCGCGCCAGGGAGCTTGCTTCTTATACCCGCCTTTAATCGCGATTAGTAGATGCGTACCATCAAGCGCTCTAATACAATCGGCGAAGAACGGATATTGCTTTAGGTCATCTACAATCTCATCTAGCGTAGTATTTTTAGGTAGATTGACAAGCTCCTTATGCAATTTAACAAGCCTAGGAAGAACTGCATATACTGCTCTATATACTAAATTAGCTCCGGTAAAAAGACTATATTAAAGTATATATTACCTACTCTTTAACCGTTAATAAGGCGTGCTGCGTTTCCTCATAAACTAATTAGTATAACTAATTATTACTAAATATTAGCTGGAATATTAATAGCTTCTCTACTACCGATAGAAGCTTCATATCCTTTAAGTCGCCGTTAATTTAAAGCCATTCAAGCAACTTCCTAAACACCTCTGGTCGCATCCTCGTTAAATTATAGAGCCTCTGTGGGTGGCTATAGAGCAATTGCGTTGCCTATAACGTCCCCCACCATATATCAGTGTGTTGAGTACGAACGCCAACTAGTTGGATCTAAACGGCGACAGTAAGGATTAAGAAGAGGACGTCATATAGGGCCTATAGCTGCTGCAGTAATACCGTCGTCGGTAAGGGTAGTGGCGGTAGGGTCATAATAGGCAATCGGATGGGTGCACGAGCAGAGCTCCAGATTCAACTTAACGATTAACCTATAGAAAAAAGCTACAGGTTAATCTGACGCCAAGAGCTCAAGTTTAACTACTATATACGGTAAAGCGTGCGAATTTGACGCGGTTGCCGATCTAGAGGAGCTCCAGATTAGAAAGTCATCAGATTAACCAAACACCCACCTCCAGATCAGATTAAGGCTTCAGATCAACTCGGTTCTGAAGCCTCCAGATTCAATCTGGAGCTGCAACCGAACACGCCCTTAGACCCTTTAAGATAGTTAGGAAAACCAAAGGAAATTAAGCCTATAAATTAGAATTGCCGAAATTATATATAATATATTACACATTTTATGTTTCCTTATTAGAGTTATACTAGAGAAGAGACGGTATAGAACCGCCCCTACTTAGTAAAATTAATAGGGAACCAGAATAGAATATAGAAGATATTTTAGACTAAAGATAACATTAAAAAAAAACGCGAATTTTTGGTTTGTTAGGAAGGATACTCTTAAGCATATAATAGTTGGGAACCTAAAGAGTACCTTTGGCCAGAATATAACATGGCAATTAAAACTTTCCTAAAGACTATAAATTAGGATTTAGTAACGGTTTCGGATATACTATAGATAAAATAATAGGGAAGACCCTATAAATTAAAACTATAAGGTTAAGCATAGGCATTAGAAACGAGAACGTTTCGCTATTATAATAGGGATCCTAAAATCCTATAAGAAAAAGCCATAAGGATCTATATAAGAACTATTAGGGATACTATCCAAAGAAGACGCTATTTAAGAATAAGCAGTAGTACTAGAAGAAGGGGCCCTAGTAATTTAGAAGGGTTCCCTAGGGATAAAGGGGGAGTATTTGGTCTAGCACTAGAGATATATAGTAGAGTTAATAATATAAAAAGGACTAAAAAGACATAGAGTAAAGATTTAGGAATTTTAAGAAATTATAAAGCACCTATAAGAGTACTACCCGTTTATTACATATAGAGATTATAGTAGTATGCTACTTTTATATAAACTGTTATTAAAAATAAGAATAGAGGCATCCCTAAAGTATAAAGTTAATTCCTAGTACTAGGGCATCCTAAAGGTACTAGAGAGGCATTATATAAAGCTATTTTATAAAAAGAAAGAAAGAATAAGATAATAACTTAAATACTAGAAGTAGTAACGGGAGCCTCCTCCTCTATTTTAACGTTATTATTAGCAGTATTATTAGCACTCCTATCCTTAAAAGTATTAGCATTCTTACCAATATTCTTCTTAGAGCGGCGGGAACTAGATAGACTACTATAGCTAGGGGACTGGCAGGGAGAACATTTATCTTTATTACTATCCTTAGTGTTATCCCTAGGTTCTAAATCGGCATCTAGGTAGGAATTAGAAAATTAATAACTAAAGAGTTAGTATAGTTCCTAAATATATTACTAAAGAGACTTACCTAGCCAAAAAGGCCCACGTAAGAGTGCAAATGTTATTATTTATAAGAACGAGCTGCTTATATATACGCTCCTAGACACTATATATCTAAGATTACTATATTTTCATAGTAGTAGAAACCCTTATTAAATTAAAGAGGCTATAAGTAATAGAAGACACCTTCTATCTCTATCTTTTACTATTTTAATATAGATAAAAAACCCCTAATAACGCGTTAGAGCTAGTAAGCCTTACGCGCATAAATAGCGGGGATTTAATATAGTTAGTAAAATCTAGAGTAGGATGGAATAAGAAATACTAGAACATAGGTTTTCCTCTAGCTGCGATAGTAGGAATACTTAAATCTATTTTTGCTAGAGCGTGGTATTTTATAGGCATAGAACAGGTCTAGCATAAGCGCGTAAACGCAATAACGGCAGCACTTTAGAGAAACCACCGTAGGGGCAATAGAAGTGGTTTATAGTGCTATTAAAGTAGGGATAACGCCACCGCCAGTTTAGGGACATATAGTATAATTATAAGCCATTACAAGAGAATACTATAGGAAGTTAATATTATTAAAGTGTCACGGAGCAAGCACAAGCGGTGATAATATATAGCGAAGTAGATATTGATAAGCTATATATATAAACTGCGTAATAAAGTTAAGACATTATATAGGGAAAAAAAGTAGGGAGATGGGAAGAAAAGGGTATATATATTATTAACTTAGTTGCTTAGTTAATATATGCACGGGGCAGAATAGGCTTCGGGTTATAGTCCTAGTAGATCTTAGCAGAATTCGGCAGAATATAGTGGAGGACAGCAGATTGCTATAGATTGCCGCCACGTAATAGCAAATTGCCTTAGATTGCTGTTACGTAATGGCAAATTGCCTTAGATTGCCGTTATATGCCTTAATTAACTAAGTTGTTAAAATAGAGGTCAAGACAGTAGAAACAGGTAGACGTATACAAGGTGTTATAGGGTAGTCCTATAACAGTACCCCCCCTTTAAACTTAAGCTTCTGCAAGATAGGGCTATAGTAGTTCTAGGTAGAGTTTATAAAAGTCTTCTACGGCTTATATAAGTCCTATAGAGTTAATAGGTTCCCATAAGGGTTTAGTAAAACCTCTCCACTTTATAAGGTACATATACTAGCGTTTCTATTTGTTATACTTAATATCATTAATTCTTTTAACAAAGTACTTATCCTTACTATCTACCTTAACTAGTAGGGGAGGGTCCTAGATCTATTTAGGCAGGGCGTCTAATATAGGGGCAGCGGGGCGGAGGACTGACGTATAGAATATAGGGTGGATTTTAACCGTATTAGGGAGTTTTAGTTAGTAAGCATAAGGAAAGACAACCTTTTTAACCTTATAAGGGCCGGCGTTCTTCTAATTAAGTTTCTTAATAGGTTATTTTGTGTTTAGATTTCTTATATCTAGCTAGACAAAGTCACCAATTTGGTAGACTAGTGCTAGGGTTCAGTTCTTATTTGCTGCGGCTTTATAGATAGATTAGGCCCATATTATTTTATTAGTAAGGAACTCTTATAGTTCTTCCATCTTCTTTACAAATTTATTTACCTCTGCAACTTATAAGGCTTAATAAGCTAGGTAAGGAACATTACTAAAGGGTTTAAAACCTATTTGTGGATGCTAGCTATAGTTGGCTAGGAATAGGGAGACCCTTATGGTTTCTAAGACGGAGTTATTTATAGTAAACTTAGCAAATACAAGCCAGTCTATCCAGTTATCCTATAAATACGACGTGTATATCTAAATATACTATTCCATTATAGCATTTACACATTCCGTTTAACTATCTATTTTTAGGTAGTATGCTATAGACAATAGTGCTTTAATGCGGAGTTAAGTAGTTAGTTCTTTCTAGAATGCAGAGATAAACTATCTACCTCTATTAGAGATAATTATTTTAGGAAGTCTGTAGAGTTTTTATACATAATCTAGGAACAGTTGGGCAACGGTAGGCGCTAATATGTTAGGGTAGGCGATTAAGCGTTTTATCTTAGATAGTTGGTCTACAACTACTATAATGTTTATACAGCCTTTACTTATAGGGAGATTAATAATAAAGTTAATTAAGATGTCCTTCCATCTTTAGTCTGGAACAGGTAGTGGCTTTAGAAAGCTGTTATATGTCTTATATAAAGCTTTAGCCCATCGGCAGGTATAGCAGCTAGAGATATATCTTTATATTATATTATACATATTCAGCTAGTAATATTCTTATTGGAGTAGTTCTAAGGTTTTTCCTTAGCCTGGGTGACTGGCTACTGGTAGGTCATATACGTATTTAAGGAGCTTAAGCTTAAGTTCGTTATAGTTAGGTATAACTAGACGGTTTCTGTAGTACAAGCGGTCTTTATAAGCTTTGTATTTACTTAAAGAAATCCTTTTAGAGCGTCTAAGGCCATCTCAGATTAGCCTAAGCGTCTCTTAGATGAACTTGTTATTTAGGTATTCGTTAACTATTATCTGTTTAATTAATTAATTAGTTATTTAAAGGACGTATATTATAACGTCTTTAATAGGAGGGTTAAATAGTTTAGGGTAAAGCAGAGTTTAATTATAGTAGGCACGCGCTTCTTCCTATACTAGTATATCTTATAAACGTTAGGTTAGGGCATTAGGTTTTTAACCTTAAATGCCTAGACAGTACGTGATTAAGAATTGGAAATAGGATAGGTATTCTAACCAGCGGGCTTAATAATAACTCAGCTATTTTATAGTTATGAAATACTGTAGATTCTTATAGTTGCTAAGGACCTTAATTAGAAATCCGGCGCCTTCTAGTTTAGGTTACTATTATTTAAAATATCTAATAATAGCTAATAATTCCTTATTGTAGATCTTATAGTTATATTTAACTAGACTTAGTTGTTTTAAGAAGTACGCTATAGGGTGCAGTACTCCTTCCTTATTATACTAAGACAGAATGCCTCTAGTAACGTAGTCGGATAAATTAGTTTCTATAACACTCTTTTAGTTCGGGTTAAAGTGTTAGAGTATAGGTGCAGTGGTAAATATAACTTTTAGATAGGTAAAGGCCTTCTTATATTCCTTATTAAAGATAAAGGCTTTATCTTTTTAGGTTAGAGCTATAAGGGGTAAAACCAGAGCGGAGAAGTTGTTAATAAACTGTTAGTAGAAGTTAGTAAATTCTATAAAGGCTCTCACGTCCTTAACGTTCCTAGGTTTTTACTAGTTTACAATTACTTTAATCTTCTTTAGGTCCATTTATATGCCATTTATAGAAATAATAAGTCCAAGGTATAGGACTTCTGTTTTATGGAATTTGCATTTATCTATATCTAACTGTAGGCCAGCTCCACGCAGAGCTTTTAGGATAAGATTAACGTGTTTCTTATATTTAATTAGGTTATTGCTATATACCAAGATATTATTAACATAAGCAGTATAGAAAACGTCCAGGTAAGGTCATAGGGTATTATTTATAAAGTGCTGAAATAAACTTAGGGCATTTATAAGGCTAAACGGCGTCACTAAGTATTTAAATAGTCTATACCTAGTGCGGAATGCGGTAAGCTATTTATCTCCTTTTATCCCTTGCACCGATAGTGTGTTCGGAGTTATGGCCCGTGCACAGTAACACCAAAATCGACAGGAGTTCACGGCTTCAAGTTGGTGTTCCTGGCTGGTTGCGCACGGGCCACAGCTCCGAACACATAATTATCGGTGCAAGGGATAATACGGAGGCGGTTAAATGCATAGATAAGGTCAAGTTTTATATAGTAGCAAGCTTTACTTAATCAATTTAATGTCTCTTAAATTAACGGGAGCAGGTACTAATTCTTAATAGTAATAGCGTTAAAAGCTTAGTAGTCTATATAAAAGCGTAGACCGCTGCTAGGTTTCTTAACAAAGATTATAGGTATAGCTATAGGTAAAGAGCTTGCCCTAATAAATCCTTTACTAAGGTGTTCGTCCAAGTACTTCTATAGTACTTAGAGTTTGTTTTAAGATATTCCATATAGTGGTCTAAATCCTGGCTATTTTCCTTCTTTAAGTATGATCTTGTGGTTATATAGTTGGTACTCTACTAACTTATTAGCTTCCTTTTATAAGAATACCTTTAGGTGCTTATAGTGGCATACTAGTACTTTTATAGTAGGGTTAGTGTACTTCTTTAGTACTAGGGCTTTTTTAATATTGGCTATTATAACGGCGAAGATTGTATATTTAGGTTTCCTAGCGAGTTGTGCTAATAGGGTTGTAACGGAACCTTATAGCTTAGACTACAGTGGGTTCTGTTATTAGGCTAGGTATATAGGTACGAACAAAATAACAACATAATAATAACTAGTGGAGTGGTTGCCTAATAGATTAACTCTAATTATATTCTAAGATTTACTACAAGGAGAGAACTATCTATAGTAGGGACTAAGGTCCTTTAAATACACAACCATACTCCTAAGAAATCCTCTCTTGTACGTAAGGTACGTGTTATACGTATTATACGTAGATATATACTATATACACCTTATATACTGCGTACAACACTATATAACTTGCTTACTATTCCTTATTATATAGTTCCACCAGATCTATCCTAGACTGTGCCTATATTAACTAACTAGCTTCCTGCAACTCTTCCCTAAGTAGTTATAATATTGTACTTAAAGCGTCTATAACACCATCTCCCTCCTCTTTATTTTTGTTCTTAAAGATTTCTAATATCTCTAAGTTGTCTACTAGAGGTGTAATATCTGCTTAATTAGTCTAATTAATATTTTTATTTATTATACCTAAAGCTTCTTCTTCCTTATAAGCGCAACGCTATGCTTGTACTATAGCTGCCATACTATCGCTTAGTAAGATAATGTTGTCTCTATATTCTCGCTGTGCGAAAGCGGGGTTAGTATATATTATAATAGTAAGTCCCTTATCTTAATAACCCTTATCTTGCTTAGAGTGTACTAAAGCAAATATTTAATTATTCTGTGATGTTTGCTTTATCTCTAACGCTAAATATACACGTCCTATAACTCTTAACAGTCTTTAAGTTCCCTAAGTAACTTATTATAAGGTCTTATATTTAATCTACCGCTGCAAAACTTAAGTTTAAGCTAGCCACCACGCGCGCCAAACTCTACCGTTCTGCTAAAGAAACCGCTTGGGCCCTTAAGGCTTAATGTCGCTCCTTTAAGTCTTAGTAGGTTGCGTTCGCTCGGTTAACCCATCTTAAGAAGGTTTATAAAAAGGTTTATTTTAAAAAGTAGAAGCTAGTTTAACAGGGTTTATTTAAGCTAGGTAATAAAAGAACTAGCTCTCCTCCTATAAGGGAAATAACTCTAAGTAGCTTAGTAATTGCTCCTCTTAGGTCCCCCTTAGGCGATTTATTTTTTAGTAATTCCTCTTTATTAATATTGCTTAACCTATTCTCTTCTAATACTCCTATACCTTTTTTATAGCTTTCTTTAGGTTACCTAGTGGTTTCTAAGTAGTCTCACTATAGCCTATCCACTTTACTTTATACTATGTTTCGTTGTCTACGTCCTTATAACTAACAATTTTTAAAACTTACTATTTATCTTCCTCTTGCCCTCTATACGTGTCTGCCTTATAGACTAGTGGCTTAATATTTCCGTATACTGGCTCTAGCATTGCGATATACTATATAGGGTATATTTTTATTTTGGCTAGTAGGTTCAACTTATACGTAACTAATCAAATTCTTTACTTAACTTTAAAAGGTCCTAGTCTAACATAGTCTAACTTTTTACTTAGTCATTAACTCTTGAAATTTTTGTATAGTAGCTACACTTTATCCCCCTCCTTAAGATCTGGTCCCTTAGATCTCTTAGTATTATAGTACCTTTTTATTTATTCTTGTACTAGTTTTACTGTTTCTTTAAGGTCTATATAAAGATTTATTAACGTCTCCATTCTTTATTTAGCTATGCTACTCGTCTTTTTTACTTAATATGGCGATAACGATATTCTTGGCTTATATCTATAATTTGCCTTAAATAGTAATATCCCTATTCCTTCTTATAGTGTTGTATTATATATAAACTATATAACTGGTAATAATAATACCTAATTATTCTATACGTGATTAATATAGTGCCTTAGATACTATTCTAGTGTCTAGTTTAGTCTTTCTATTTATCTATCCGTCTGCGGATAATATACTATAGATATTACTACGTAAACTCCTTATTCTACCAGAAACACCTCCTAAAATACTGCTATAAATCTTGGATCTCTGTCTAATATAATCTTATCTAGTGCTCCGTATCTTGCGAATACTTCCTTTATATAGATTCTAGCGATATCTTCTACTAATATCTCTTTAATGCATGCTATAAAGTATCCCCACTTTATTAGCTTATTTACTATTACTAAAATCGCGTTATAATCTTGTCCTATAATAGGATCTCTTAACTTTAGTAACTTAATAATAAAGTCCTATAATATAACCTCCTATGGTCTTCCTGGTGTCTTAACAGGTTATAGCCCTCTATACAGCTTATGCCTTGTTAGTTTGTTCCTTTGGCAGTCTAGATATTCCTTTATAACTTATTATACTAGTCCCCAGATTTCTTAAATAATATACTCTTTTTAAAGTCTTAACATTAAGCCTATAGCTCTGTTATGTCCTTGTATTATTCCTTTATAGAATTCCCTAATAAATTCTTTTATAATAGACTTAGGTATATACATTGCTTCTCTATTTTTATATTACTCTAAGTCTGGATCCTCTACTTATGCTTTTTAGATTTTCTATATCTAATTACTCTCTAGTAATTTATAGATCTAACTTTTCTTAGTTGCTGTAATCTTTGGATAATTATACCTAATTAATCTATCTTAATTCTTTCGCAATAAAGCTCCCAATAGCTTTTTATTACTTTATAGTTTAGCCTTCCTGCTTAAAGCGTCTGCTCGCGTATTATCTATACCCTTAGTATACTAAATTTTAAAATAGTATTTTATAAGCATTTCCGCCTATCTAACCTGTCTTTAGTTAAGTTCTTTTGTTATTAGAAATCCTATAAGGTTCTTATAATCTATCTTAACCACAAATAGTTTCTCTATGCCTTATAAGAATGCTCTCTATTTCTTAAGCGCTACAACTATACCTAACAATTCCTTATTATAGATGTTATAGTTTAACTCTAGTGGTGTTATCTTCTAACTGTAGTATACTACTAGGTGCTATCCATCTTAATATTTCTATAGGAAGCACACCCCTAGTGTAAAGTCTAATATATTTATTTCTATAACCGTCTCTAGACCTAGTTAATAGATCTTAAAAACTAGCTCCTAGGTAAACAACTCTTTAACTCTTTTAAATAGTTCTTATTATTCCCTTCCCTATACCTATAGTTCTTCTTTCTTTGTTAACCGCGTAAATGGCTTAATATTCTGTAACTATTACGCTATAAACCTTTTATAATAATTGCAAAACCCTAGGAACGATCTTAACTATATAACATTCTCTAGTTCTTGCCAATTTACTATAGCCTCGATCTTCTTTAGATCTATACTAAGTTAGCCTAGTTTAATAATAAATTCTACAAAATTAGTCTTTTTGGTAAAGAACTCGCATTTCTTAATTGCTACTGGCATCTGTTTTTCTTGTAGTCTCTTTAAGACCCATTTAATATGTTTTTTATGCTCTTCCTTACTTTCTAAGTAGATAATAATATTGTTAAGGTATACTATAATAAATTCATCTAGGTGTTCTCCTAATATACTATTAATTTGCTTCTAGAATGTTACTAGTGCATTTATAAGCCTAAATTGCATAACTAATGGTTTATATAGTCCTTCCTTTAACTTAAAGGCTGCCTTCTATTTGTCACCTTTTTTAATTCTAATCTAGTGGTACGCCTATTTTAGATCTATCTTTATAAAGATCTTTACGTTGCCTATTCTGTTTTAGATTTTGCTAATTAAGGGTAAAGGATACCTATTCTTCCTAGTAATACTGTTTAACTGTCTATAGTCTATACACATCCTAAGTTTTCTGTTTTTCTTTAGGATAAATAACATTGGATATTCTACTAATAACTATAACGGTCTAATATATCCCTTGCGTAAGTTCTCCTAAATAAACTCCTTAAGCGCTACTAACTCGGTTTTAGTAAGCTTGTAAATTAGAAAGAACTTTAGACTTATTCCCTCTTTTAATTCTATCTTATGGTCCTAAGCTATATGCTCTAATAGCTTTTTACTCTCTAGTAACCACAACTTTTTACTATACTTATGGTATCTCTTTAGTACGTAACTTAAGCCTTACTTAGTCTCTTTATATATCACTCCAACTTGGTACTATACCAACTTGGTTTACTGTCGCACTTTACACTATTATATATCCTTAATATTAACTTAACCTATAACCTAATCAATCTTTAGATTATACTTCTATAACTAAGGCATTCCTAGTATCGCCTTGTCCTGTCCTAATAGTAGGATATTAAAAGACATTCTAACTGGTCTCCCTTTAATAGTTATCTAAATAGGTCCTGTTTTA
>Ga0307507_10001658_pt1 | contig 49300 bp, 18 predicted proteins | sample 7_EM_MG_FD_207223 | JGI IMG/M metagenome (GOLD analysis project Ga0307507, IMG submission 207223) | Populus trichocarpa ectomycorrhiza microbial communities from riparian zone in the Pacific Northwest, United States - 7_EM | ecosystem: Host-associated > Plants > Roots > Unclassified | place...
CAATTACGGAGGCTGTATACAGGTGGTTTCATTTTTCAAGTACCGCTAGTGTATAATTACAGCACCTGTCGTACCGAACGCGTGCTTACGCGTACGGTACACCAACTACGCGTTTACGCGTTCGGTGCACCAACCACCCGCTTACGCGTCTAGTGCACCCCTAAAGCACTGACTAATTAGGGGGAGGTCGCATCAGTATATAGACCACGTAGTCTGCTTCAATATAAGAGACAGTCACCACCATCCCAAAGAGCATACGATACTATACGTATTTCGTGCCCCGGGATATAACTCACTTATATCATTAAGTTGATACAAACAATACTACTAGCCTATAATATACGACTATATATAAAAAATACATTTAAGTATATAGAATGTACGTATATAGAAAGACCTCTTATATAAAAAAGTAAGAAGTACTTTAACCGCTACTAATTCTAATATAAAGATAGCGCGATATCTTAATTAACTTTATAGTTAACTTGCCTAGTAGTAATAGGTTTATAAATATTATAGTAATTATTAACTATCTTATAAAAATGCGATATATAATTCCTATAGACTTAATTAATATAATATTAGTAGCTAAATATTTTATTAAACACGTCTTTAAACTACATAGACTTGCTAACTTAATAATATCTAACTATAGAAGCTAGTTTATTTTAGATTTCTGGCAAGCCCTATATAAATAATTAAGTATTTAAATATAACTCTTAACTATATTTTATCTAGAGATAGATAGTTAAACCAAAATTATAAACGCAATTATAAAATAATACCTATAAATATACTACTCCTACCTGTAAGATAACTAGGAAAAATAGCTGCCCTTAGCTAAGTTTACTATAAATAATACAATAAATATATTAATAGGCGTAATACTGTTCTACACAACCTATAAATAAGACCCTTAACTTAGATTTAAACTATAACCTAAAATTAATATAATAGGACCCATAATTAAATGGATTTAGTTAATTAACGCATATAACTTTACTAATTAAATAAAGTAGTTAATGGAACTATTACAAAGTAAATTAACGTACACTTAAATAGTATAGGAATGGCATATAAATAAAGGATAAGCTTCTATATAAGACTTTAAGGAAGGTAATATAGTCTACCTAAATATATAAAACCTACGGACTTAACGGCTCTTAAAGAAACTTAATTAGAAGTTTATAGGCCTATACTAAATTAAGAAGAAACTAAGCCCATATACCTATAAGCTTAAACTACTAACTAAAATAAAAATACACCTAATGTTTTATATAAGCTTATTACAACCTTTAAAAAATAATCCTATAACTCGCGAAGTGCCACTGCTACCTCCTATAATTATTAACAATAGTAATAGTTCTTACTTTATTAACTTAATTAACAATATACAATAAAAATTATAATTTAAATAATTTAAACTTCTTATTAAGTGGAAAGTATATAAAATATAAACCTAGGAAACCTATAACCAAATTAAGGCCAGCACGCCTTCCCTAGTAAAAGAATTTTATAAGAACTATCCTTTATGGCCTGCTTTAGCTAAATAGATATAATATAAAGGCAAATAACTACTACCTAATATAAAGACATAAAACATAATAGCAGGAAACTTAAAATTAAAAAGAACTTAAACTATATTACAACGCTTATAAGGTAATAAGTTATAAATTCTTAACTAAATTAAATTATTTTAGACCTTTAGCTAAAAAGGGGGGGGGGGGGGGGTACTATAATAGGACTAGCCTAGTTATAGTAGGAATGTCTTAGTAAAATACTTAATAGATAAATTCTAACGCTTTAATTAAATTTTACTAAATTCCGCTAACTTAATTAAATTCCACTAAATTCCACTAATATAATGGAATTTGGTTAAAACCTATTAAAACCCATATATGCTTATGCCCATGCGTCTACTACTAAGACCCTTAAATATTTAGTTACAAGCTTCCTATATTCCTTTCTCCTCTTTATATAACGTCTTGTTCTCTGCAAGAGCTATATACCCTTAGATTTAGATAGAATTTATATTATTCCTTCAAATCTTCCCTAAAGCCTCTTCGCGCCCTTATAAGCCCCTATAATAGCCGCTAGCATTATATCTCTACTTTAAAAACAATTAGTAGAGATATAGAAGTCCTTTATAGACGCCCTTATATAAAACTAAGCTATTTTAACCTAATAATAAGCTAAATAAGAAGTATAACACTAATAAATAATTAAGGGCCTCTAAGAAGAAATCCGCACCCTTAAAATACCTATACTGGGGCCCTAAGACTAAACACCATTTCTAGAAATAAATATAAGAGATAAGAGTTCTAAACCTATAGTAGCTATTTATTCCAAACTAACTACTATACTATAACAATCTAAACGACTACTAGACCCTCTAATATTTACTAGTAAATAATAAGAACTCTAATTATTCTTAAGCTAGCTTAAAAATAAGCTAACTAGTAACACTAATTGCTACCTAACTAAAGCTAACTAACTCTACTACGCCCTAAGTTAACTAGGAGAAGATATAGCTAACCTTATTAAACCCCTTTAACCAAACTTAGTATAAAGTCTAATTATACTTCTTAAAGCTATATATAGTAACCTAAACCGCTAAGCCACTACTTAGAGGAAGATAAATTATATAGCTTAAGGAACAAAAAGATTCCTAGCATACTTCTTTAAATTTAACTATTATATAAAAGAAATAGGCTAAAACGACTCTATACTAATTAACAGCCTTATTAAGTCTATAAGCATTAAACTAAAAACCTTCCTAATAGGTATAGACCTACTAGAAGCCCTTAACGCATATATAAACGTTATTAATAAACGGTATAATAATATACTATACCTAATACCAAAGCCCGCTCCTTAATATAATATAATAACGCTGTAAATATCTACTAAGTTATTGTCTTAGCCTAAGTACCCTAATACTATAGATATTAATATAGGGACCCTAGAATACGCCCTACTAGGAACCCCTAAATAAGAATAACGCATTAAGCTAGGCCTTTGATTTAAATATGGAAGTAAGGCTTATATCTTAAAATACTACTCTATCTCTATATCTTAACACAATTTATAAACAGCTAATACTAATAACTATTTATTGTATTAATTCTCTAGTTACTATCTTTAATCTTTACCTAGTTCTAGGCCTATATTTAGTAAGCACTACTTATAAGGATAAAGTTATAATCGATGTTCTATAGGAACCCCTTTCCGTTTACTACTAAAAGGTATATCTTAGAGTTAAGTTACTCTTTAGAATAGCTATGTTATAGGATCTTATTAAACGCATTAGATATTATAAACCCTAACTCTTAGGGTTATAGTATAACTATTAATTACCGTTTTTAGTAGGAATGTTAATAGGCTAATACTTAAGTCCTAATTAATATAGGAGCTAGCAGTATAGAATTTATTAATAAGATCTTTATATAAGATAATAGGTTTACCCTAATACTCCTTAACCAGTATATTAATATATTTAGATTTAATGGCAAACGTACTATCTTAGGCTGTATTACTTATATAGCGGCCCTAATACTCTAATACCTAAACTGTAAAAAACTAATTAAACTCTTTATAACTACCCTAGGTTACCTAGTAATTCTTAAATAATCCTAGATAAAGCTATATAAGGTAACCATTAATTAGAACAACCTTAAGCTTCTATTTACTACCTCCTATTTTAAGTAGAAGTGCCTTATAACTTACTACTTAGACCCTAAACTAAAATCTAAAAAATTTACCAAAATTTACTAGTCTAAAATTTCTACTAATATCTACCCTATACCTAAAAAGTCTACCTAATTTCACTAACCTAAGAATTTTACTAAATTCTATTATGAGGTGAGGATGTAGATAGGGAGCTTAATAATGGAATAATAGGGTATATTGTATAGACAGACAAATCCTTAAGGGAAAAAGGAGGAGTCTGTATATAAGGTAAGGAAGGTTTTTCCTTAGGCACGTGTAGCACACGTGCCTTATAGGCGAGTTACCTCTGGGTTGCCCTAGGGTCGCCTATACCTTACAGCTATATAACTATCTACTTAGGTTTTGCCTAATAATGCCCCCCCCCTTTTAAAAAGGATTGTCACTTATCCTTTATATACTTAAGCCTTAATAAAACCCTATAAAAACCTTAATATGGAAAAAAAATTGGAGGGGAAAGAGCGTTTTAATTTTGTATATAAAGAGATAGGTAGTACCTATGCGTGGTGCGAGGATATTAAGGAACTTTAACCGCCGGTTAAAGTTGTCTAATTAGTTAGATTTGCCTTGCTAAGACTCCCCACATTTAACTAAGCTAGTAGTAATTTTCTATCCCTAGGATAGAAAATCCTAATTAGTCTATTTAGGGCTTACCTAAATTTAGTAGACCATTAAAAATATTCCAAAAGATCGCTTATATAGGTAGGTTGCTAGTACCTTATGGGTAGAATATAGGTTATTTACATGCAGCCAGACTTATAGGTGATAAGGCAGTATACCCATTAAATCTACCACTAACCCCATACTTTAGCCTTATATTATACCGGCATAGCGCCATATATACTTTATAGGTAGGTTATAGATTACTTATATACAGCTAAATTTATAGACAGCAAGGCTATATACCCATTAGATCCACCACTAGCCTATACTTTAGCCTTATACGTTATCTATATAGCATATACGTAGAATAGTGTATAAGTTATTGGTATAGGTTACTGCTAGCGGGTTACTAGTAGGTCTTTAACCCTAGTTAAGTGGACCTATTCTCTAATATAATAATCTACTAAGCTAGTATAGAGTAATGGACTAGGTCTAGAAAGGGTGCTTTTTAAATTAAGCTTTGTTGCCGGCGTACGCTATAGCCTTACCTATAAGTCGCCAGTATAGCCAGGTTGCATTAGAGTATAGCTTATATAGGATATTAATTAATTGCGCTTTACCCCATATATATGCCGTAGTTCTTACCACAAGTGTTACTTGTTCTTTAATCCCTCAGGACATCCTCTACTCCACTTTTATACAGGTTATATCTTAATAGCGGCGCTTGCTTTTTGCCTACGCTTTAGCTGTAAGGCTAGAGTATTCCGCTTACGGTACTTATCTAGTAGTTATTAACAATTTTTAAGTTCTATCTCGTATTTCTATTTATTATACTTATTTAGCCAACCTAGCTATTTAATAAGGTACTATGGTTATCTAGCACAATCCTAGTAGGTAGTAATTACTTCTACTTCTCAGCTGCCTTCTTTAAGCTCTTTTACTACTAGGGGTTAAAACCTAGGGCGTAACTTATAAGGCTCTAGTAGGGAGATATAAAAGACTAGGTAGAGCCGTGCTATAATAGGTAGGAGTTCTAGCTTATATACTTACTACCCTATATACTTTAAGATTTAAAATAGTCCTATAAACTTACTGTTAAGCTTTTTATAGGGGCGTTTTATATAGATATTCTTAAAAGAGAGTAGGACTTGTTTACTAACGGCAAAATGCTTAGCTAGATGGTAACGATTATAGTATTTTGCCTAAAGCTATTAGGTATATATTATTAACACCGCTGCTGCCTTATATATAAGGCGTAGGCGCTATAAATGCATCTCTGCAAGTTTAATATTTGTTAACTTAGATTCCTCCCTACTTTACTAGGCGTCTTAAACGCCGTCTAAGACTCCATCTAGGATATTTAGTAGCTAGCCATAGGCGAGCTTAATAGGGGAACACTTTGTTATGGTATAGACCTTAGAGTTATAGGTAAAGGCTGCTTTGTTAAGTAGGGAGGCCTAATTAGACTATTCCCAGTTTGTAAATATATATAGGTATACCTTAAGCTCCTAATTCTAGCGTTCCGTTTAACTATCTATCTATAGGTAGAATGTAGTGCTAAGCTTATATTAAACGCGTAGATAATAGCATATAGCGCTCTAGTATTTACTTATAAACACACTACCCCTATTAAAGACAATATTATCTAGAGGCCCTATTTATATAAAGACTCTAAATAAGAGTTCTGCGAGTTATATAACATTAATTATCTTATACACTAGATAGTATCGCACTAGCTTTATAAAATAGTTTATAAGGATAAGGACGGAGTTATACTCTACACTATTAAGAGTCTTGGACTTAGGGAGATCCGTAATAAAGTTAAGTAAATAATATTACTAGGCTTAGGTAGGGACCTAAAGAGGCTATAGCCTACTATAGGGTTTATAGTAGTGCGATTTATGGTATTAGTAGGCATTGTAGTTATCTAGGTATTTATAGAGATCTTTAGTAAGACCATTCTAAGCGTACTTCCGCGTAATTACCTTGCAGGTATAGTTAAATCTATAGTAGCCATCTATAGAATTGTTATAATTCTGCTTAAGGATCTCCTATTATAGTGGTGTGCAATTTAGCACCTAGACCTTATTGTTTTACCTTAAGAGTCCTTAATTATTAAGGGTGTAGTCTTTATTACTAGCAGGAACCTATTCCTGGGTTAACTAATTATATATAGAGCGTGTAAAGGCGTCCCTTTTTTATACTCTACGAATAAAATTAACCAGTAACTTAGGGAGGTGTCCTGTAAACGCCGTTTTAGCTAAGGCAGCCACTACTACCTCTTACTATAGCATAAGACTCTGCGTAAAGTCAGTGCTAGCAAAGTAACGTGTAATATATAGGTAACTTACTAGGTTATTATAAGGGACCATCGCCTAGGCTAAGGGATCTTCCCTAGGGTTAAACGCCATTAGGCCAGTTAAGGAGGTCTTAGAGAGAATAGTAGGACACCCTATTCTACCGGCGCTATGTTTACAAGGGTCGCTTATGTACTATATATATGCTACTTACTAGTTTGGTATAGTAGCACTAGGGCCGCCCATAAGGCCTATAACCTATAACTTTTGCTGCAATATAGGCAGCATAGTATTAAGAACTGTCCTCTTACTGCCATCTTTAAAGCCTTTAGCATAATCCAGGCGCTAAGATAGTATGTTAGCGGGATTTACTTTACCTAGCTTATATTTAATCTTAAAATTAAACTTAGCTAGTTTTTTAGTGTACTAGGCCTGGCAAGCAGATAAGCTCTTTATAGTTATAAAGTACCTAAGATTGTTGTAATCGCAGAGTACGCGCGTTATATATACGGCGTGCTTAAGGTAGTGGCGCTATGTCTTAAAGTATTACACTATAGCAAGTAGCTCCTTATTATATATATTATACCGCACTTCTAGGCCAGTAAGCTTCTAACTATAATAAGCAATTAGGTGCTAGTGGAGTTAATCTCCCTACCTAAAAGGCTGTAGAAGTATACCGCTATAGGCATAATTAGAAGCGTTAGTAATCACTATTAGGGGTAGATTAGGGTTAAAGTGGCGAAGTAGAGAAGCCTATATAAACGCAGCGCGTAGCTTATAAAACGCCTACTAAGCATTATTAGGCTAGGACCAAGGTTAATACCATTTAGTAGGCCCTTTCTTGCGCTTCTGCTTCTTCTTCTCCCTATTTAACGTTAGGTCGTGATATACCTATGCAAGATATATATATAGGGGGTATACGGTATCTAAGTAGTTCTAGATAAATCGCCTATAAAAGTTGGCGAAGCCAAGGAAGACCTAGATGTCCCTATAATACTTAGGCTTAGGCCATTCCTTAATAGCTTTTATATAGGCAGGATCTATTATAATACCCTTAGGTATAATAATAAAGCCTAGGAACTTAATGTTCTTAGTATAAAAGATACATTTTAACAGTTTGGTGTATAGGCCCTAAGCATAAAGCTGTCGCAGTACCTACTTAACATGCTTAACATGCTTATCCTTATTATTTAAGTAGATAAGAATGTTATCTAGGTAAACTATATAGATAGTATCTACTAGGGTCCCTAGAGCTTTTTAGATATAGCTCTAGAAAGTTATAGGGGCGTTAGTAAGACCAAAGGGCATTACTAGGTACTTAAAGTGACTATAGCATGTCTTAAATGCGGTCTTCCATTTATCTCCCTTTTTAATGCGAATCCTATAATATATATTACAAAAATCCAGCTTTATAAATATTTTTACATAGTTAAGCCTATTAAAGAGTTTGCTAGCCAGTAGTAGAGGGTACTAGTTTTTAATTGTAATCTTATTTAGGCGTCTATAGTTAACGCATAGCTGTATTATACCTTCTGCTTTTGGTATAAAGAGGATAGGCGCTCTAGTAGGTGACTTGCTGGGCCTAATCCAGCCCTTTTTAAGAGCACTCTCTAGGTACTCCTATAAGATCTATAACTCTTTCTATAAGAGGTTGTAGATAGGTATCTACAGTAGCATCTTACCTTCTTTTAAGTCAATTGCGTGGTTATACTTAGAGTTTTAAGATAGTATACTTGCTAGCTTATTAGAGAAGACATTAATCTCCTCTTTATATATATCTAGTAGGCTAGGATCCACAAAGGTTAAGGCAACTATTGCGTAATAGTATGCTTCCGGGAGCTAGTGAAGAGAAAGATGCAGCCAATATGCGTTTTATAGGTATGCTTGCACTAAAAGTGCATACAACTCTACTGCAGTATACTTAATAGTTTTAAGGTTTTAATTACCTCCCCCCTAAGTTAAGGCAATCTACGCTAGCACTAGAGGGTCTCTATAGGTACTTACTGCTAGTAATAATAGATCCTCTATTATATTTATAACCAGTATCTCTACATCCAGAGGGTCTATATAGGTACTCACTACTAGTAACAACAGGTCCTCTATTATGTTTATAACTAGTATAAAGAAGGAGTCTTCTGGCTATAGCAAATAGACTGTTTTACCAGCCTTAATATCTACTAGGAGCGCATTAAGGGTAACTATCTAGAGGCGTTTAGGGTCTAAAGTACCCTAGATAAATTATCTAGAATAAAAGCTAATTAATAGATCTACTTCCGCAAGCCAATCCCATCTAAGAACTATATTATAAGTATTAAATAAGCTACCCTAAAAGGTCTGGGGGCTAATAGTACAAGGGGTACCCTAGGAGTCGCTAGTAGTAACCATTAGATTATGGGCATCCTAAATTATTATCTGGTTACTATTAAGGAAATATGTAATAGGTTTACATAAATATAGCGCGTAGCTTATAGGCGGGTTAAACCTATAGACAACGTCTTAGTTAATAAGGTTAATTTAGCACCTATTATTATATAAGTAACGTAGGCAGACTTTACCCTAGGGCGTATCCATTGCAATATATACCATAATGCGTTTCTTCTCTCCCTTTGTGTTAGGCCTTAGTTACAGTTAAAAAAGATGCGCTATTAGGGCTTTAGGTTTTCCAAAAGCTAGCCTAACTTATCTTTACTAGCTTGCTTCTAGTATTCCTTATAATGGCTACCTACAGGTCTCCTTTAACTTATATACGTAGCACTAGCATCTAAGGGGTCCTCTAAGCCATCTAGCTTTTAAGTAGTCTCCATAGGGGTTTGCTTAGAAAAGTATCGCCCTTTTTAGGTTCTGTTCCCCAAACCTAACTCTATAGAGCCTATACTATAACTACGCTTTAAGCGCGAGGATTTGCTACTACTAACTATACAATCTTCCATAAGCTTTATAGTGTTAAGTAGTTACTCTATACAGCGGATTTTAGTAAAGAGGTCCTCTGTAGTTCTTACCCGTTTAATAAAGTTTTGGCAGAAGAGCTCTGCTTATAAGTAGGCTGGGAGGTATAAGAACTAAAAGCCTACCTGTTGCTTAGGGTTAACAAAAGGAGTATATAAGAAACGGTCCTCTAAGCTATATATATGGGCTAGAAAGATGTTAAACCTCTAATTCTCCTTTATAATAGCTGTATAGTACACAGTAGCATTATTAAAGCGTCTTACTATAGGGTTCCTAATCTGGTCTTAGACTATAGTCTTAAACTTATCCTATAGTAAAGGACCTTTATCTTTAATACCTAACCAGCAATAAACTAGTTAGGTAATTATCTTCTCTTTTGTAAGACCTTTAATAGCCTAGCGCGTGCGTTACTTACAGTTATAGTTAGCGTTATTAACCTTAAATCGGTTCTTAACTGTGGCGATCTAATAGTTAAAATGCTATTAGGTTGTACCGCTAATATTAGGTAGTAACTTCTTAACTAGGGCGTTAAGATTTATTTGGCGTATACGTTCACCATATAACTTATATTCTTTACTAGAGAGGTAACAAGAGGGCTTTATTAAATTAATAATGCTCTATAAGTTAGCTATTTTCTTAGCCAGCTTATCTAACTCCTTTATGTTAGCAGTATTTAGTAGGATACTAGTAATCTTGCTAAGTTTCTGTTAAGCCTAGATATATAGGTTAAACTAGTCTCCAGCATTTGCAGGTAGCTAATTATTTTAAGGTTTAGAAGGTGGCTTAAATTCTACTAGTGTATTTCTAGCGGTTTTGTCTACACTAGATCCTAAGGCGTTTGGCGGTTATATTATTAGTGTATTACCGTTAAGTATAGGCGTTAGTTTTATTTTTAGAGGCATTATAGAAAAATTAAACCGGCTATCCTCCTAAGGGGATTGGTAAGGATTTAAATATAAGGTGAGGATGTAGATAGGGAGCTTAATAATGGAACAATAGGGTATATTGTATAGATAGATAAATCCTTAAGGAAAAAAGGAGGAGTCTGTGTGCGAGGTAAGGAAGGGTTTTCCCTAGGCATATGCAGCGCACGTGCCTTACGGGCGAGTCACCCCTAGGTTGCCCTAGGGTCGCCTATACCTTACGGCTATATAACTATCTACTTAGGTTTTACCTGACATCTACTAATATAGTAGTAGTAATTCTTTGATTAACGTCTGATACGGATCCTACTGGCCCACGCAGACTACTCCGTCACAGGGGGGAAAACTTGTGTATTTACAGGAAGAAAACCCCTGCAGTTAGGGGAGGAAAAACCCTATGAGCAGCCTCAGTAGGATGAAAAACCCCAATTTGCCATATTTGCACGTAGCTGCGGCCCTACGGGCCTACAGCACGTCCTCCTCCTTAGATGTTTTGAACTCCTTGGGAACCACTGCTTCCTTTTCCAGCTTATCTAAAGCTGGGGTTCACTACGTCCCAGCTAGGCCTTGCCGATCGATTACCGTGTGCTTGCGCTTGTTGTTGTTTTCTCCCATATCTTAACCGTCCCCTGTATGCTATCTCTTGTTGACCATTGCCGTATACGCCTTGCCTCCTTCCCCCCTAGAGCCATTGAAGGCGTAAGGGGAATTCATCCGTTCCAATTACCGTAATACTAACAGCGGGATATGTTGTGTATTGGGTATCTTTTATGCCTAGGCCCCAGCTAGGCCCTTTCTAAGGGTCACCACTCCGTTAAAAGAAGACAAGGAAAACCATAGGTCGCAATCTAGGCTGCTAGGTATTTAGTACTTGCTAACGGCGAGTAACCGCATGCTCCGCGGGCAATCGCCCTAGGGGTTAGGAGGGGCCGTATACTTGCTTGTTCGTGTTCGTTCGCGATCATTCGTTTGTTAATATAAGGTCATTAATGCTTTCAATTGGGGGTCAGGGGACGTTGGATTCCATCTCATGTCCGCAAGGATTACACAGGGTTGAATAGGAGTGTAGCAGTTATCTACTATAAAAGGGGTACCGTCAGTAGTGGTTTTCAAGATCTCACCATCCCATGTGAAAACTTTTTACTACCCCCCATAACATTTCGACCACCACCACGACCTCCTACCCGCAGCTGTGCGACGTCTCTGCGTTGGCTCTGCTGAGTCCAAAGACCAGCAGGTTCGTAGGCCTCACCACGTACAGGTACAGAGTCCGATTTCGAGGACCACATCTACTAATATAAGATTTCTACTAACGTCCACTAAGAACCTAGAAATTATACTAAACTATAAACACTAACTCTAACTACTACACCCCAAACTAAGTAGAAGCTTAAGCTTAATATATAAAAGTACTAGAAGAACTAGTATTCTACTATAAAAAGGATACTTAAAGAACCTATACCTAAATTTAATACTAACTCTATACCTAATACTAAATCTAAACCTAAATAAGAAACTATATAGGAAACTAAGGACAACCTAAACTTACTTAATACCTTAGACATCTATATAATTAAAGCTATCCTATTAGTATAACTTGCCAGAAAACCTAAATATATAATCTTTACTATTACAATAGCTAATATTAAAAAGGCCTTAGTACTAAAGAAGCACACTAACCCTACTATAAAAGTACTAGTATACCATTATAAGCATCTAGAAGTATTTTTATAAAAGGAAGCTAATAAGTTAGTAGAGTACCAACTATATAACTATAAGATTATACTTAAAGAAGGAAAATAGCTAGGATTTAGACCCTTATATAGAATGTCCTAAAATAAACTCTAAGTGCTGCAGAAGTACTTAAATTAACACCTTAGTAAAGGATTTATTAGAGTAAGCTCTTTGCCTATAGCTATACCTATAATCTTTATTAAGAAACCTAGTGGTGGTTTACGCTTTTATATAGACTACTAAGCTCTTAACGCTATTACTATTAAGAATTAATACCTACTTCCGTTAATTTAAGAGATATTAAACTAATTAAGTAAGGCTTAATACTATATAAAACTTAACCCTATCTATATATTTAACCGCCTCTATATTATAAAAGGAGATAAATAGCTTACTGCATTCCGTACTAGATATAGACTATTTAAATACTTAGTAACGCTATTCAGCCTTATAAATGCCTTAAGTTTATTCTAATACTTTATAAATAATACCCTATAACCTTACCTAGACGTTTTCTATACTACTTATATTAACAATATTCTAGTATATAGTAATAACCTAGCTAAATATAAGAAATACATTAACCTTATTTTAGAAGCCCTATATAGAGCTAGCCTATAATTAGATACAGATATATACAAGTTCTATAAAATGGAAGTCCTATACCTTAGACTTATTATTTCTATAAATAGTATATAAATAGACCTAAAGAAGATTAAAGTAATTATAAACTGGCAAGAACCTAAGAATATTAAGGACGTAAGAGCCTTTATAGGATTTACTAACTTCTACAAACAGTTTATTAATAACTTCTCTGCCCTAGTTTTACCCCTTATAGCTCTAACCTAAAAGAATAAAGCCTTTACTTACCTAAAGGTTATATTTACTACCATACCTATACTCTAATACTTTAATTTAAACTAAAAGAGTGTTATAGAAGCTAATTTATCTAACTACGTTACTAGAGGTATTCTATCCCAGTATAATAAGAAAGGAGTACTGCACCCTATAGCATACTTCTTAAAATAACTAAGTCTAGCTAAATATAACTATAAGATCTATAATAAGGAATTATTAGCTATTATTAGATGTTTTAAATAATAGCAACTTAAACTAGAAGGTACCGGATTTCTAATTAAGGTCTTTAGCAACTATAAGAATCTATAGTACTTTACGACTATAAAACAGCTAGGTTATTATTAAGCCTACTAGTTAGAATATCTATCTCATTTCTAATTCTTAATTATATACTACCTAGGCGTTTAAGGTTAAAAACCTAATGCCCTAACCTAATATTTATAAGATATACTAATATAGGAAAAAGTGTATACCTACTATAATTAAACCCTACTTTACCTTAAGCTATTTAACCCTTTTATTAAAGACGTTATAATATACATCCTTAAAATAACTAATCAATTAATTAAATAGTTAATAGTTAATAAATACCCAAATAATAAGTTTATTTAAGAGATGCTTAAGCTAATCTAAGGTAGCATTAGACGCTTTAAAAGGATTTCTCTAAGTAAATGCAAAGCTTATAGAGACCGCTTATACTATAGGAACCACCTAGTTATACCTAACCACGACAAACTTAAACTTAAGCTCCTTAAATATATATACAACCTACTAGTAGCTAGTTACCTAAGCTAAGGAAACCCCCTAAAACTGCTCTAAAGAGAATATTACTGGCTAAATATATATAATATGGTATAAAGGTATATCTCTAGCTGCCACACCTGCTAATAAGCTAAAGCTTTGCATAAGATATACAACGGCTTTCTAAAGCTACTACTTATTCCAGACCAAAGATAGAAGGATATCTTAATTAACTTTATTATTAAGCTCCCTATAAGTAAAGGCTGTATAAATATTATAGTAGTTATAAACCAACTATCTAAGATAAAACACTTAATTGCCTACCCTAATATATTAGCGCCTACTATTGCCTAACTGTTCCCAAACCATATATAGAAACTCTATAGACTTCTTAAAACAATTATCTCTAATAAAGGCAGCTAGTTTATCTCTATATTTTAAAAAGAACTAACTACCTAACTCCGCATTAAAGTACTATTATCTATAATATACTACCTAGAAATAGATGGTTAAATAAAATATATAAATGCTATAATAGAACAGTATATTTAGATATATATATTATATTTACAGGACAACTAGATAGACTAGCTTATATTTATTAAGTTTACTATAAATAACTCCATTTTAGAAACTATAAAGGTCTCCCCATTCCTGGCTAACTATAGCTAGCATCCGCAAATAAGTTTTAAACCCTTTAGTAATATTCCTTACCTAGCTTATTATGCCTTATAAGTTATAAAAGTAAATAAATTTATAAAGAAGATAGAAGAACTATAAGAGTTCCTTACTAATAAAATAATATAGGCCTAATCTATCTATAAAGCTATAGCAAATAATAATCAAACCCTAGCACTAGCCTACTAAATTAATAACTTTATCTAGCTAGATATAAGAAACCTAAATATAAAATAACCTACTAAGAAACTTAATTAGAAGAACGCCGGCCCTTATAAGGTTAAAAAGGTTGCCTTTCCTTATACCTACTAACTAAAGCTCCCTAATACGGTTAAAATCCACCCTATATTCTATATGTTAGTCCTCTACCCTACTACCCCTATATTAGATACCCTGCCTAGATAAATTTGGGACCTTCCCCTACTAGTTAAAGTAGATAGTAAGGATAAGTACTCTATTAAAAGAGTTAATAATATTAAGTATAATAAATAGAAACGTAAATATATATACTTTATAAAATAGAAAGGCTTTACTAAGCTTATATAGGAACCCATTAATTCTATAGGACTTATATAAGCTATAGAAGACTTTTATAAACTCTACCTAAAACTACTACAACCCTATTTTATAGAAGCTTAAGTTTAAAGAGTAAGTACTATTATAGAACACCTCTATAACACCTTATATCCGTCTACTTATTTCTACTAATATAGTAAGAAGAGACTAACTATAAAACGGCAATCTAATGGCAATCTAACGGCAATCTACCGCATTCTACTATATTCTGCCAAGTTTACTAAATCCTACTAAGTTCTACTAAGACCACTACTTAAACCCTATTCTATTTTATGTATATATTAACTAAGCAACTAAATTTACAATATATACCCTTTCTTCCCATTTCCTTACCTTCTCTCCTTATACAACGTTTTAACTTTATTACGTAGTTTATATACATAGCTTAATAATATCTACTTCGTTATATATTATTACCGCTTATACTTACTCCATAATAGTCCTACAGCAGCTTTACCAGCTACTATATTTCTTAGTATAGTAGTTAAATGATTTCTAGTAGGTTCCTATAGGGGTTCTAGTCTATATATGTTCTTTAGGCTATAACGTATATGTCCTTTTAGTTTTGTCCTGTCCTTAGGGTCCTGTTATTCTAGTAATATCCTTTAGGTCCGTTCCTATGTCCTTATCTTATCCTTAGTCTATAGATATATTTAAATTCCTTTTTAGGAAGAAAGAGTAGATAAGCTTTAGATGATATTAGCAACTTAGTTAATTAAGGCATAAGTATGGCAAGAGGGTCGCGCAAGCCTATATAATTAGATTATCTATTAACAAGGATCTAAAGCTAGAGAAAGGAAAGGGGAGGGACGGAAGCGCCGCTTGAAGTTTTATAAGATCTTCTGGTCACGTAACCGCAATCTACTATATTCTGCCAGCTTTCTGCCGTATTCTGCCGTAATATATACCCCTTTTCCGTTTGCCTATACTTTAGGGCAGTAAGATAGTGTTATAGCGTTTTCTTGTATTGATTTCCAGAGAACTTGTGTTTTAGAGTATCGCTAAAGTGCTTTTAATAGAGTAGATATTGAACAACCTTAGTAGTAACTAGGTAGCTAGGAAATGCATATTTAACTACGGATTGTTTAGCCGCCGAATTATCTATAAGAAAGTATCTGGGGTTCTAGCCTCTGTGGCCCCCGTACTTATGTTAGATTAGTTAATATTGCTACAAAAAATAGAGGTTTTAGCATCCATGGGGGGTGAGTAAGGGGTTAAGGATTGTCGCTGCCTCCCCTTAATAAAGCTATACAGTCCTTACCATCTTCTGATTACGTTTAAACATGCTAATATTATATCGCCGTCTTGGTGTTTAGTAAGGAAGTGGGCACAGGGCCTTTAGGCTCCGTGGGAGTTGCGTACTATAAGGGTAAACAGAAACCAATTAAGCGAATTTATACATTATAGTAAAACTAGTATAAAAAAGAATAAAAAAGTATTATGTTGGTAGGGGGGATACGTGGACATTTGTAGGAGCTTCCTGCGATTACGTAATAGCTTTGCTTGTCGTATATATTCTTATCCTTTATAACTACTCCACCTTATATAGTCCTCATACTACCATACACCTGCATTCCTGTGTAATGTATAATAAGGTTAGGAGATTTAAGGGACTAGATTCTAAGGAGGGGGATAAAGTATAGCTATGTCACGGGGCGCGGAACAGTGGCAGCTGAACGTATGTATTCAAGGAGTCTACAAGACGTTGCGCGATCGATCGTAAGGGTCGAGGGCGTAAGGAGGTAACATACCTACGCGTAGCTAACGTAAGCTGTACGCGAGGTGTACGCGAGAGCACGGGGCTCTCCTATAGAGGCCCCTACGGTGGGGTTCCGTAACACTACCCCCCCTCCTATAGAGGCGGAGCTCCGGCGACGCTGTGGTTGCTATGTACATGTAGTAAGGTATAGAGAAGAAAAGGAAATATCGCTAAAGGCTTATAATAATGTTATGTAATAAGACTTGGCACCTAAGAATTTAACTAATTAGATAACTTTAACCGCTAGTTAAAGTTCCTGGACATCTTAATGATTTTCTAGTTATGTGATCGCACTTTACTATTACGTAATAGCAATCTGCGGCAATCTGATGGCAATTTAACGGCAATTTGCCCTTATGTAGTAATATATAGTTTAACTCTATAAGGGCTCCTATAGAGGATTAGGCACGAAATCTCTGCTTAGGCCCAGTTTCTATGGGTTCGCGTGGTGAAAATCGCTAATTAGATCCTTTGCATTTTTAAAGTCTTCCTATAGTTGCCATTCTGGCTAGTCTATATTGAATCCTGTGTAGATAGCTCTATAGTAGAGCCGCCGTCCCCTACCTTTGCTATAGTATTTAGAGTTAATAATTCGTTTAATAGTCCACTCCTTATGGTTCTTGTCTTTGTTCTTATCTCGGATTAGTACTAGTAGAGGTTTAGGCTGTATCTGTTCTGGTAAGGGGTTAGGCTAGTAAAGGTATAGTAGCTATAGGTAAAATATAGGCCATATCCCACGGGTGGCTAGGGCAGGCGGGAGCTCTAGCTTATATATGGCTCCCCTATTAATAACTCGTTTAATTTAATAGGGGCCGAGATTCTTATAATTAAGTGACTTTATAGGCCTCTGTATAGAGATATTATGTGTATTTAGCCATACCTAGTTGCTAACACGCATCTCTGGTGGTGGCGCTCTATAACAATCGGCGAAGTAGGCCTATTTTACTTAAGCCCAGGCCATTTCTCCCTTATAGTAGTTGAGTAGATTTTTCATGCGGTCTATATATTAGTTGGCAAGTAGCATCTTAAAGCGTTTTCTATATAGCGGTTTTTTATTAATAGGTTCTGGTGGCTCTATACTAGATTAGGGGTGATAACCCTTGTTCGCGAAGAATAGGGTAAGTCCTATAGTGGTTAAGATATGGTTATTTACTGTGAATTTACCTAGTAGAAGGTAATCCACCCAGTTATCCTAACTATAGGCAACTACCTATTATAGGTATGCTTTTATGCTAGTATTAGCTTTTTCCGGTTACCTGGCAGTTTTATAGTAGAAGGATGTAGATATCTTAACGGAGGTGCTAAGACGTTAGCAGATTTGTCTCTATATATTAGAGTTAAACTGTGTGCCTTGGTTGGACGTAATTGAGTTAGGTAGCCTATATAATTGGTAGACTTTATAGAGGAAGGCGTTAGTAACGTCACTAACGGCTACGCCTTTGGTAGGGACATAGTGGCGCTCTTTTATAAGTTGGCATATTATTATAAGGATATTCTTGTAGGTACGGCCATATTGTTTATAGGGTGGTAGGTTAATAACAAAATCTATAGCGATATCTGCCCATTATTGTATAGGTACTGGTAGAGGGTATAATAGTCCTTAGTACTTTGTATTAAAGGCCTTAGTATGCTTACAACTATAGCAGGTACCTATAAAGCGTTTAACTAAGTCTGTTATCTTGGGCTAGAAGTAGTATTGGCTAAGGAGCTTATAGGTTCCTCCTTTTCCTAGGTGGCCGCTTAACCGGAGGTTGTAGGCCATTTAGATTAGTTGCCGTTATAGGTTTTCTAAGTTAGGGATAAATAGGTGGCCTCTATAGTAGAGCCTATTCTCTTTTACTTCTAAGGCTGCTATATTAATCTAGCCCAAGCTTTGGAGGTTTGTGGGTAGCGTATGGGTGCTAACAGTCTTTGCGGCAATAAGTTAATACAGTAGTGGGTTAACGGAGGTGTTATATACTGCAGTAATAAGCTTATTAATTTTAGGAGGTAATTCTAGTTCTATAGTATAAAGCTAAGGTACAGTTGGCTCTATTGTAGGTAGTATACCTAGGGCTAAGTTCTATGCTTTTAGGATTGTCTGTTATTAGAACTAATTATAGGGGTTATCTTCTAACTAAGGAAGGTCTTATAAGCGGCGTGTTAGGCTATTAGGCTTAGTGCCTTATACTCCTAGTCTATATGCGATTTTAAAGTTAAAACCAGAGAGGAACTTATTCCAACGTACTTAGCATTAGTTTAGCTGCTTTATGGTTATAAAGTACTTAAGATTATAATAATCCGTAAGGACTTTAGTTGGCTAGTTAGGTTCTGCTAAGGAGAGTTCCAGTTAGAATTCTTTAAACGCTTATATAATTATAAGGAGTTCCTTATTATAGATTTTATAGTTATACTCTTATAGTATAAGCTTAGATAAGTAGAATGCGACTAGGTAGAGGAGGCCATTATTACCTATTTAGGAAAGAATGCCTGCGTTAACGTGGTCTAAGGAGTTGGTTTTAAGATAGAGTTATTATCCTGGTGTAAAGTAAGCTAGGATAGGTGCTTTAGTAAAGGCATTTTTAAGGTCTTGGAATGCTTTCTTGCATTTAGGCGTCTAAGCAAAGCGTAGGTGCGTTTTTCTTCCTTTTGCAGAAAGGCCCTTTGTTTGCATTATTACTATAAGTGGTGCTACTACGCCTAAGAAGTTGTATATAAATTTCTAATAGAAGTTAGCGAAACTGAAGAAGGCTTATACGTCCTTAATATAGTTAGGGGCTTACTATTTAGCAATTATATATACCTTCTTAGGGTCTATACGGACACCCTTAGTAGTGACAATTAGTCTAAGGTATTTTACTTCTGTGACTAAGAATTTGTACTTCTTTAAATTAATATAAAGTCCTGCTTCCCTAAGGCGCTATAGGACCTTTTAAACGTGCTTAGTATGCTTAGAAGGGTCATTGCTATAAATAAGTATATTATCTAGGTACGCAGAGCAAAAGTCATTAAGGTAGTCCTGTAAGGCGTTATTAATATAGCTTTAGAAGGCGCCTGGGCCGTTGCATATACTAAAGAGCATAATGGTATATTCAAATTAGCTAAAGCGTAATACAAATGCGGTTTTCCATTCATTACCTTTCTGTATTTGGAGATGGTTAAAGGCGGCGATAATATTAAGTTTAGTATAGATTTTAGCTTAACTAAGCCACTTAAGGGTCTCGCGTATAAGCGGTACTAGGTATCAGTTCTTGATTGTAATAGCGTTAAGTCCTCTATAGTTAACGTAGAATTAGATACCTCCCCCTGGCTTCTTAGCAAGAAGGATAGGGGCGGCTGCTGGTAATATACTGGAATAAATAAACCCTTTGTTAAGGTGCTCATTAATATACTTTTTTATAACTAGGAGTTTGTCTTTTAACATTAGGTAGGGTCTCTTATAAGGTAGTATTTTCCCTTATTTAATGTTAATGGCATAGTCATTAGGTTAATATGGGGGGAGTATATCTACGCCCTTTTGTAAGCATATGTTGATAAAGTTATAGTACCTTTTAGGGAGGAGCTTGCGGAGTTCCTTATTAGTAAGTCCTTTTTTAAGGTTTATAAACTTCTTAAAGTCTAAAGGTAAAAGTCTATAGAGTTCCACAGGGGCGTTATTTTCTAGGAGGTTGACTATGTCTATTCTATTACTATAGAGGACATAGTCCTGTTCTTTATTGAGCTTATATAGTCATAATTAGGAAGCTGTAGTAACAGTCTAGCCTTTCTTATATGCTATACAGTAGAAGGCCGCAGCACTTACGTAGTAGCAGTTGGTTATAGGTAGGGTAATAAGGGGTTCCTTAGGTTGATATCCTAGGAAGTAAATAGAGGCGGCTAGGCTATGCCCTAGGCAAGTCTCTCTGTAGTATTTAGAGTTAAAGGTTACTTCTCTCTTTTTCCAGTTAATGGCGGGGTTATATTGTTTAAGCCAGTTCATTCCAAGGATAATAGGGTAGTTGGCAAGTAGTGTAATATAGGCCCAGAGCTCTTCCTGGTGCCCGTTTATATCTAGGTAAAGTTATACCATATAGGTAATCTTCTATGCGGTATAATTACCGTTAGCGAGTTATGGGGCGCGGGCTTTGGTAAGGGGTAAGGTAGGTAGGTTATAAGTGTACACGAATTAGGTATTTATAAATTTATTAATAGCTCCGCAATTAATTATAGAACGGCTTTTATATTGCTTTTTGGCAGTAGTTCCTATTATAGGTAAAACTATCTATTTCCGTCTGTTTATTTTTACTAAGTCCTCTATTAAGTAGGCTAATATATAGATCCCTCTATTATTAGGGCGTCCTAACCCACGACTTAGGGCTAGGACTTAGCGTTTTCCGCTTCCGTATCTAACTCTACTACTATTACTACGTCTTTGTCTTGTATAGTAGCGGCATATAGCAAGGTGTTCGGTGTTTAAGGTATAAAGTTAGGTATTAGGCGGCGATTACCAAACCTAGCTATTAGGTAGTTTGGGTTCTTGCAATAACAGCCTTCTTAACGGCATCTATAGTAGCGCCCTAGCTTCTAAAGTAGCTCGCGCTTTCCGTCTAGGAGCTTACATAGGAAGGTTGGTATAGAGAGGTTAATATTGGCTCCGGTATTCGTAGTAGGCGTTAGTAACCTAGTGTATATAGGTATAGTTGGCCCAGAGGGCTTCTATATAGGAGCCTTTAGGTAAGGGTTAGCAGTAGAGATCTAATTTAGCTATTGTTTAATCTTCTATAGGGCTGCCACCATGCTATATACGTTATTGTAATTGTAACTAGCGGCAGCGTAACTAAGGCGATAGGTAACCTTTTTAAGGAAATCTTCCTAGTCTTTAGCGTTGTCTTAGGAGAGAACTCTAGTGTATTCCTGGAACTTAATATAGAACTTATTAAATAACTTAGTGGGACTTATCTTTAGGGCGCGTAGTTTGGCTTAACTGGTGGCCACTAGGTTATAGTCGCGATATATTAGGTTAAGATTATTAAGGACCTCCTAATAGGACTGCCACTTCTAGGGGCCATTGGTCTCCTATTAGGCAAAGAGTTTGTTAAATAGGGTACCCTTTATACGCCTAATAATATAACCAATCTTAGCATCCTCCCTAGGAAAAAGGTAGGCGCTCTAGGTTAGTTTCTCGCGGATTTACATCTTCTAGTGGCTGTATTCCTTGCAGTCTCCCTAGAAGACTAGGGGATTAGGGTATCGTGTATTAGACCCCATAATTATGGCTTAAGTTTAGTTGCTGTTATAGGAGTTGTCCCTATTAGGTGAAGCTGCTTAACGCTAACTTTCAGCTAAGCGTTAAGTAGGTAAGGTTGCTGGAGGCGTAAAGACTTAGGTGGTGTAGTACGTAGTAGGGAGGTGCTTAGTGTTATTACGGATATACTTATTAAGCTAAGACTATAGGTATTTAATTATGCCCTCCTTTTCAGTAACCTAAGTAATAAGTATAATCTTAGCTTTCTTTAGTCGTTGGACGTCGCGCTTAGATATATAGAGGTTATCTTTGGTCTCTTAGCGTATGTTATTAGCAAGTGCCTTACTAGCTTATAAGTCTTGGATAATATTATAGTCTTAGGCAGCACGTAATTCGGCTTATATAAGCTTTAGGTAGTAGTTCTATAGAAGGCGATAGTATTTGTTAGGTTCTTGTGCTACCATTTATATAAACATCTCGGCGTCTTGTATTTTAATCTTAATAGGTAGCTGCCCTTTTGGTTGCTTTTCCATGGCTGTATAATTAATAAAGGATAAGATATTGCCGGTGTCTATCTTATTAAGGTCGTCGCTATAACCACCTGTACTAATAGGGGTGTACCCATCCTGCTAGGCTGGTTGACTCTTATTATCTTTAAGGTGGTACTAGGTACTTAGGGGTGCTTATAGTTATAACTCTTTTAAGCCGCTAGGCTTGCCCTTAGGAGTTAAGGCTAGGGTTAATAAATTGAATTCTCCTGGGATTAATTAGCGTTGTAGGTTAGGTTGGGGTATTAGGTTGCTCTTTAGGCTTAACATAGTAGCTAGTAAGGAATATCGTCTTACTATCGTGGTGCGAAGGTTGCTTGTAGACACGCTACTTCTAGCAGCGCCTGTAGTATCATAGACGTAGAATTGGTCGTAGGCTAGGTATCGGTGGTAAAAAAAGGCGCAACGTAATGTCACGGGGCGCGGAACAGTGGCAGCTGAACGTATGTATTCAAGGAGTCTACAAGACGTTGCGCGATCAATCGTAAGGGTCGAGGGCATAAGGAGGTAACATACCTACGCGTAGCTGACGTAAGCTGTACGCGAGGTGTACGCGAGAGCACGGGGCTCTCCTATGGAGGCCCCTACGGTGGGGTTCCGTGACAAGCTACTATACAAAAATTTTAGTAGTTAATAATAATAACTCTTTAATTAACGTCTAATATAGATCCTATCTTGGCCTACGCAGACTACTCCATCATAGGGGGAAAACTTATAGTTTATATAAAGAAAACCCTGCAGTTGGGTTAGGGGAGGAAAAACCCTATAAGCCACCTTAGTAGGATGAAAAACCCTAATTTGCTATGCTTATCTATAGCAGCGGCCCTGCAGGCCTACAGCTACGCCCTGTCCTCCTTAGATGTTTAAACTCCTCGGAAACTACTGCTTCCTTCCTTAGCTTATCCAAAGCTAGGGTTCACTACGTCCCAGCTAGGCCTTGCCAATCGATTGCTATATACTTTGTATTCCATATCTTAACCATCCCCTATATACTATCTCTTGTTAACTATTACTATATACGCCCCCCCCCCCTTAGAGCCATTAAAGGCGTAAGGGGGATTTATCCGTTCTAGCTACCGCAGTACTAACAGCGGAATATATTGTGTGCTTTAGGTATCTTTTATGTCTAGGCCCCAGCTAGGCCCTTTTTAAGGGTCACTACTCCGTTAAAAGGAGATAAGGAAAACCGTGGGTCGCAATCTAGGCCGCTAGGTATTTGGTAGTTAATAGTAAGTAACCGTATACTCTATGGGCGATCGCCCTAAGGGTTAGAAGGGGCCGTATATTTACTTATTTGTTTATTTACGCTCGTTTTTTTATTAATATAAGGTCGTTAATACTTTCTGTTAAGGGTTAGGGGATATTATTAAATGCTGTGTATCTATGTTGGATCGTATAGGTGCTTTAATAGGAGAGTAGCGTAGTAGCTGTTATTGTGAAGGGGTACCAACAGTGGTGGTTTTTGAGATCTCACCATCCCATATAAAAAAAATTCACCACTACCCTAACGCTTATAACCACCACTAGGTCCTATCACACGCTATATAACATCTCTGCGTTGGCTCTAAGTCTAAACTTCAAAGACCTAGGTTTGTAGCCGTCATCACATATAGGTGCAGAGTCCGTTTTTGACGGCCTTTAGTAGTTAATAACTAAGTAAAGAAGTTAGACTATGTTAGACTAAAACTATTTAAGATTATTATAAAGATTTTGGAAGAGATATTTATATTAACTAATTTTTATCAATAACCTGTGGACTAAAATTGCTGTGTTAAGGGATAATTAACCTAATTAAGTGCCTTTAGCTAGTACTAAAAAGAGAGATTCTTAAGCTTTATCTAGGGGTTAAATAGATAGGATAAAGTAAGGAGAATTTAGAGCGTTTAATTAAGGCGTATAAGAGGCGTGGTTGGCTTTTGATTAAGGGCTTATACGACACTTAATCAACTAGACCAAAGGCTAGAGGCAGTATAATAAACTGAATGATATTGGAAAGAATAAATGAATCTATTAAATCTAACTATAAGGAATATAGGCCCTAATATAGGCCTATATTATATGGAAACTAAAGTGTCTGCTATAGAGACCGACCAAAATTAGAATAAAGGAAGTCTGCTTATATAAGCAGGAAATCTATATAAAGGACTCTTCTAGAGCCATTATTATACCCTCTAGTGCTCTACTAAAACAGAAGCAGATCCTTCCTAAATTAGTATTAAACTTATTAATATATAAAAGAAACACCTCGTAATCCTCTAAGTGTACTATAGGTCCTGCTTAACCTCTCCCTAAGCTATAATCGACCGTTCGTTATAAGCTCTCTACGTCATTTATATCCCCCCTTTAAAAGTTGTTAGCATTAGTCGGAATCATCAAATGGCGTGCCCTCTGAGGATTAGCTAGCCTATATACGATTTCCTACTTAGGTTTAGTGTCTATGTTGCATTAAATTGAGTCCAATTACATGGCTCTGGAGGTAGTCCTTTGATTATCCTTATCTACTAATGCTTTAATAGAGCATTTATAAATGCGTAGGCAAACATAGGGGTGAGGTAGATGGCTTTTGCGGCCAGCTCCTTCCTTCCCATCCTATGGAGTATAGTATAATTAAGCCGTGGCTTTGATCGCGTGCGCGTGTTCGCCATATTATATATACTAACTCTTCTGCTTGTATCACAAGGGGCTTAGGTTAGTCTAGGCGTAGCCTTCTTAGTTAGAATCTGTTCTAAATCCTCCTAGTAGATATCCCTTAGGTAAATGTCCTTTAGCAGAGTCTCTTCCTAACCTAAATTAGGAAGCTCTTACTAGTTAAGGCCTTCCAGTTCATTGTCAGCGAGGGGAGGTTAATTGGGTTGCGTTGCGATATCATAATCGCCAGAAGCACCCCCTAACTAAGAGTTACCCCCTAATAGCGAGGCCCTTAAGACCTTATCTGCCTCCTATAAGGCCCAAAAGGCCTTATCTTGTTCCTATAGTAACTAAAAAGCCTTGTCTTCCTACAAAGCCTAAGAAGCCTCTTCCTGCAGTAACTAAGAAGCCTCTTTCTACAGTGACTGGGAGATCTCTAGTATAGTGTTCTTAATAGGAAGTTCCTCATAGAGGCGCGGTTATGCGGAGTTGTCCAATAAAATAAACAAATTAAGACCGTTAATGCATAGGACATAGGCTATTTCTGTCCTATCTTTAACAAAGTTAATTATATTATAGAGACTATTAAAGAAGGCGCCCTTCTCTTATAGAACACTAAGCGAGATAACATTTATAAAGAAGTTAGGACAGTAATATACTTTGGTATATATAATTATATAGGCTAAGTGGTCAGTTTAGGCGACTGTAAGCTTAACTAATCCAACGCTAATGGCCTATATTAAGCCACCTCCCGTCCAGATCTAGAAAGGCTAAATTTCCTTATACTATACGAACTTCTTAATATCATTCCCTATGTAAATATTTAAACAACTATTAGCTATCCAGGAGTCCTTAATATTTATTCCTAAAGCCATAAAAGCTGGCTTAATAGCCTATATAGTAAAGATTAACATAATTGCCAAATTAGTGGCCTAATTGGACGTTGCTGAGGCTGCTCTATTTTAATTACCTCTGCTACTAGAGCGCTTCTCTTTAGGCCTCCACTATTTAGGCCTTAGGTAGGTATGCTTTATTTAGTAGCGGTCCTCGCCACTAGGATAACTTCTCTTGCACTATCTATACCTATCTAGAGCATCCTTAGTAGGGCTCCAATTACCTAATAAGGTACCGCGGTTATTAGGGCGGCCAGCTCCTTTGTCTCTGCCGCAACTATTACTGCGTCCTTAGTGTAAGTTACCTAATGTCCCATTATATAAGGCGAAGCTCTTAGCTAAGTCCTTCCACCAAGCCTTATTAGTAAGGTTAGCGATTAATTAAAATAGTAAAATTATATATCTATTGTAGATCTTATTATATTAGATCTAAGCCCATATAGGGAAGTGTTTATTAACAGCGTTAATAATTGGTAGATAATGATCTTGTTATCTAGGGTAAGCTTTACCTACTTAACTCCTTAAACCGCTTCTTAGTAATGGCTTAAGAAAGTAGTAATTACTTAGTCTGATTAAAAACTAAGGTTAATAAAAGTCTCCTATATATTGGCCTTATAAATTAAGCCATAGGCCTTAAATAATTGCTTAAGGTATTTAATATAGTCCTTTACCATCTGCTTATACTCTAGGGTAGTAATAATCTCTTTATTAATTATACTAAGGATAACTAAACAGACTTTGCCGTCGTCCTTATTGTACTATTTAAGCTCCTTATTATATTTATTATAAAGCACCTTATTAGTTAAGCAAATTGAATTATTAATGTCCGCGATAACTTAGGACCTCTTAAGGATCTTATTTCATTCCTTTTTGTTAGCGTCTTTTAGTACTTAATTAATAGACATTATGGGCTTTTCTTCCTGGAGTTTTGGGTAAAAGGGTAGGCCTATATCTTTTTAAATAATATATAGAAGGCCCTTACTACATAGGTATGCGTAGAGCTGCGTCCGATATAGGTGCCAATTTAAACCGTTGTTCTTAAGGCGTTAAATACCTAGATAGTCTTTACCCATAGCAACGCGTAAAAAAACAATTTTAATGCGTAATTTTAATAATATAAAATGACTTTATACGTGTAACGGAACCTTGTAGCTTAGACTACGGTGGGTTCTGTTATTGGGCTAGGTATATAGGTAAGAATAAAGTAACAACGTAATAATAACTGGTAGAGTAGTTGCCTAACAGATTAACTCCAATTGTATTCTGAGATTTACTATAAGGAGAGAACTATCTACGGTAGGAACTAAGGTCCTTTAAATACATAACCATACTCCTAAGAAATCCTCTTTTATACGTAAGGTGTGTGTTATCTATATTAAACGTAACATCCCTTCTATTTAACACAGTTAATACGTTTAACACTATATAACCTTAGTTACTATTTCTCGTTATATAGTTCTACTAAATCTATCCTAGACTATACCTATATTAACTAACTAGCTTCTACCGACTCTTCTCTAAGTAGTTATAACATTGTACTTAAAGCGTCCGTAATACTATCTCCCTCCTCTTTATCTTCGTCCTTAAAGATTCCTAACATCTCCAAGTTGTCCACTAGAGGTATAATGTCCGTTTAATTATTCTGGTTAATATCCGTACTTATTATACCTAAAGCTTCTTCTTCTCTTTCCTGGGTTAAGCGTCGCCTTTATACGGTTTCCTCTATACTATTGCTAGGTAAAGTGATGGCAATTCCTTGCTCGAGGTGTGCGAAAGAGGGGTTGGTCTATATTACGCTAGCGAGTCCTTTATCTTAATAACCCTTCTCTTACTCTAAGTGCACTAAAGCAAACGTTTGATTGTTCTGTGATATTCGCTCTATCTCTAACGCTAAGTATACGAGTCCTATAACTCTTAACAGTCTTTAAGTTTCTTAAGTAACTTATTATAGGGTCTTATGTTTAATCTACTGCTGCGAAGCTTAATGGTAAGCTGGCCTCCGTGCTGCTTAAGGTTTAACATGCCTTAGAAGAGTTTATACGCGTCCTTAAAGCTTAACATTTGGCTTATACTCATCTTTAACGTCTTAAATGTGTCCATAAGAAGGTCCATTTTAAGGAGTGGAAACTTGTTTAATAGGGTCTGTCTAAGCTAGGTAATAAAAGGATTGGCTCTCCTCCTACAAGGGAAATAACTCTAAGTAGCTCGGCAATTGCTCCTCTTAAGTCCCCCTTAGGTGACTTATTCTTTAGCAATTCTTCTTTATTAATATTACCTGACCTACTTTCTTTTAATACTTCTATACCTTTTCTATAGCGTTCTTTAGGTTGCTTAGTAGTTTCTAGGTAGTCTTACTATAGCCTATTTACTTTACTTTATACTACGTTTTGTTATCTATATCCTTATAACTAATGATCTTTAAAACTTGCTATTTATCTTCCTTTTGTCCTCTATATATGTCTACCTCGTAGACTGGTGGCTTAATATTCCCGTGTGCTGGCTCTAGCATTGCGATGTGTTATATAGGGTAGATTTTCATCCTAGCTAGTAGGTTTAACTTATACGTAACCAATAAAATTTTTTACTTAACTTTAAAAGGTCCTAGTCTGATATAGTCCAATTTCTTGCTTAGTTATCAACTCTTAAAATTTTTGTATAGTAGCCACACTTTATCTCCCTCCTTAAGATCTGGTCTCTTAGATCTCTTAGCATTATAGTACCTTTTTATTTATTCTTATACTAGTTTAGCTGTTTCTTTAAGGTCTGTATAAAGATTTATTAACATCTCCATTCTTTACTTAGCTGTGCTACTCGTCTTTTTTGCTTAATATGGTGATAACAATGTTCTTAGCTTATATCCATAATTTGCCTTAAATAGTAATGTCCCCATTTCTTCTTATGGTGTTGTATTGTATATAAACTATATAACTAGTAATAACAATACCCAATTATTCTGTGCGTAATTAATATAGTGCCTTAGATACTGCTCTAGTGTCTAGTTTAGTCTTTCCATTTGTCCGTCCGTCTGCGGATAATATGCTGTAGATATTACTGCGCAAACTCCTTATTCTGCCAGAAATACTTCCTAAAATGCTGCTATAAATCTTAGATCTCTATCTAATATAATCTTGTCTAGTGCTCTATATCTTGCGAATACTTCCTTTATATAGATTCTAGCAATATCCTCTACTAATATCTCTTTAGTGCATGCTATAAAGTATCCCTACTTTGTTAGCTTATCCACTATTACTAAAATCGCGTTATAATCTTGTCCTGTAATAGGATCTCTTAACTTTAGTAACTTAATAATAAAGTCTTATAATATAACCTCCTATAGTCTTCCTGGTGTCTTAACAGGTTATAGCCCTCCATATAGCTTATACCTTGTTGGTTTGTTCCTTTAGCAATCTAGATATTCCTTTATAACTTATCTTACTAGTCCCCAGATTCCTTAAATAATATACTCCTTTTAAAGCCTTAACACTAAGCCTATAGCTCTATTATATCCTTGTATTATTCCCTTATAGAATTCCTTAATAAATTCTTCTGCGATAGACTTAGGTATATATGTTGCTTCTCTGTTTTTGTATTGCTCTAAGTCTGGATCCTCTGCCTATACTTCTTAGATCTTTTATATCTATTTACTCTCTAGTAATTTATAGATCTGATTTTCCTTAGTTGCTATAATCTTTGGATAATTGTACCTAATTAATCTGTCTTAATCCTTTTATAACAAAGCTCCCAATAGCTTTTTATCACTTTATAGTTTAGCTTTTCTGCTTAGAGCGTCTACTCATGCATTGTCTGTACCCTTAGTATGCTGAATTTTAAAATAGTATTCTATAAGTATTTCCGCCTATCTGACCTGTCTTTAGTTAAGTTCCTTTATTATTAGGAATCCTGTAAGGTTCTTATAGTCTGTCTTAACTATAAATGGTTTCTCTATACCTTGTAAGAATGCTCTCTATTCCTTAAGTGCTGCAACTATACCTAACAACTCCTTGTTATAGATGTCATAGTTTAACTCTAGTGGTGTCATCTTTTTACTATAGTATACTACTGGGTGCTATCCATCTTGATATTTCTATAGGAAGCACGCCCCTAGTATAAAGTCTAATGTATCTATTTTTACAACCGTCTCTAGACCTGGTTAATAGATCTTAAGAACTGGCTCCTAGGTAAACAACTCTTTGACTTTTTTAAATAGTTCTTATTATTCCTTTCCCTATGCCCACGGTTCTTCTTTCTTCATTAACCACGTAAATGGCTTAATATTCTGTGACTATTGCGCTATAAACCTTCTGTAGTAATTGCAAAACCCTAGGAATGATCTTAACTATGTAACGTTCTCTGGTTTTTGCTAATTCACTATAGCCTTGATCTTCTTTGGATCTATGCTGAGTTAGCCTAGTTTAATAATAAATCTAACGAAATTAGTCTTCCTGGTAAAGAACTTGCATTTCTTAATTGCTACTGGCATCTGTTCTTCTTGTAGTCTCTTTAAGACCTATTTAATGTATTCTCTGTGTTCTTTCTTACTCTCTAAGCAGATAATAATGTCGTTAAGGTATGCTATAATAAATTTATCTAGGTGTTTTTCTAATACACTATTAATTTGCTTCTGGAACGTTACTAGTGCATTTATAAGCCCGAATTGTATAACTAATGGCTTATATAGTTCTTCCTTTGACCTAAAGGCTGCCTTCTATTTATTGCCTTTCTTGATTCTGATCTAATGGTACGCCCATCTTAGATCTATCTTTATAAAGATCTTTGCGTTACATATCCTGTCTTAGATTTTGCTAATTAAGGGTAAAGGATACCTATCCTTCCTAGTGATGCTGTTTAACTGTCTATAGTCTATATATATCTTAAGTTTTCCGTTTTTCTTTAGGATGAATAATACTGGATATTCTGCTAATAACTGTAACAGTCTAATATATCCCTTTTGTAAGTTTTCCTAGATAAACTCCTTAAGCGCTACTGACTCTGTTTTAGTAAGCTTATAGATTGGAAAGAACTTTAGACTTATTCCCTTTTTTAATTCTATCTTATAGTTTTAAGCTGTATGCTTTAACAGCTTTTTACTTTCTAGTGACTATAACTTTTTACTATACTTGTAGTATCTCTTTAGTATATAACTTAAGCTTTACTTAGTCTCTTTATATATCGCTCTAACTTAGTACTATACCAACTTAGTTTACTGTCGCACTTTGTGCTATTATGTATTTTTAATATTAACCTAACCTATAACCTAATTAATCTTTAGATTGTACTTCTATAACTAAGGTATTTTTAGTATTGCCTTGTCCTGTCCTAATGGTAGGATATTAAAAGACATTCTGACTGGTCTCCCTTTAATAGTTATCTAAATAGGTCCTGTTTTAAGATTGATAATGCCTCCTCTATAGGCTATTTAATTTCCTAAAATTGTTATAAGTGGATATAGGTGTTCCTTTTGTCTGTGTGGTAACCCTATCCTTTCCACTGCCTTTGGTAATATGTGGTTCCTAGTTGCTCTACTATCTACTAATGCTTTAAACTGCTAATCTTACCATTTAACTTGTAAATTTAGGTGTTGTCCTTAAATTTCTTTAAGGGTCTAAGGCTTTAATACTAGTTCCCTCTGGTTCTGTACGCCTCCCCTTTTTCTAACTATTAGCTGCTAGATCCTGCCTGTACTTAGTCTAACTTTAGCTAATATTTAGTTTATTTCTTTTCCTCTATATATTATAGACAAGTGTTCTCTAGGTACTTCTACCACTATTATCTATCTAGGTATTCTTCTGTAAGGAATCTTCCTAGTTAAAGTATTAAGTCTCCTTAACCTTGTACTTCTACTGGGTGCCAACTATATATATACTTAGCGTTTCTAAACTGCTTTTCCTCTGGTGCCTAATATATTCTTACTAGGTACTTCCGGTTCTTATCTTTAGGTGCTCTATATATATTACATGTATTATCCACATAAGCTATCCACGATAGTGTATAATATGCTATATATTTTAGGTTAACTCTTAGTTCGTCTTTATTCTTAAGTTTAAACTTATACCTAGTTAACCTAACTACTGGTATTTCTGCTATAGGTACTAAGATTTATTGCTTACTTCTCTAGTCCCTAGATCCCTCTTTTAGGTTCCTTAACATTATAATTAATACTCCTTTAATATAACTTATGCGTTTCTCCGTAATGGGTTGGTCTTAAATAACTTTTTTATTTAGCTATATATAAAAGTCTTCCTATTTATCGCTGTGTTGTTACCTATACCACTTTCCGTATAACTGGTTTAGTGTATATGGTCTATCTGTTAGAAAGTACCTTATTATTGCTGTATTATAATATCCTTTGGTATATCTTTCTTTAAACTGGGTTAGAATATCTAGATCCTTTTCTTATTCTAGTTTATCTAACCATTTTGCCCTAGGTGTCCCTATACTTAGCCTATTAGTAACTCTTTATATAGGTGCTCTGTCCCTTATATAACCTGGTATAGCTAACCTCTTATCTAGCTTTTGCTCTTACTATGTGATAATTCTTATTTTAAACTTATCTATAGTTTCTTATTTTCTGCGTCTTACAGCTAGATCTTTGTAGTCGTCTTGCTTTTTAATCCTGGTATTAACTGTTTAATCTTTAGGCTGAACACTATGTTTACCTAGAATTATTAACGTTCTTATTTATTCTCTGAACTTATAGTTCTTAAACTTGCGTCCTATACTTATTCGTTTGTTACTAAATTAAGTTGCTGCCCTTTTCTATTAGTTTTCGTCTGTTATGGGTCCTTAGGTGTGTCTTATCTTGTCTTAAGAATTTTAAGCTTCTTTTATTTCTTCTTAAAAATCTTAAGCCTATGGCCTTTTGCCTTTATTAAGTGATAAGCTAGCACTAGTAGTTATCTGCTTACTTAGTTTCTTTTAAATATTGCTTCTATTATCTTGTAAAGCAATGGAAATTGTATCTAATGGTGTTATAATACCCGTTACTAAACCTTGTTTTGTGATGGTCTTAGTCTCTACTTCTGTTTTAACTTCTCTAAGGTTTGCATACTCCTAATAAGCTGCCTTTGTTGCCTTATTGTTAGTAAATGCTTCACCTTTATTAAATTTATTGTCTTTAATGTCCAATCTATAAGCTAGTTTGCTGGTTTCTTTAAACTTAGATAACAATGGCTCCTATAGCTAATAGCTTACGCCATACTTAGCGTCCTTATGAATTTGGTATACGTTGTTGTAATAATACACAAAACTGTTAATTAAACACTCTTTTGTTTCTTGTAGTGCACCATTGTCCTTCTATATATATGTGCTGTCTGCTAGTCTAGTTCCCTTTACTGTGTAGTTACTCTAACCACCTTTATAGTCTCTGGTAAAATAACCCTGTTTTCTATAATTTATGCAAGCTCTATCTTTAAACCATCTTTCTTGCTATAAAGTCCGCCTAAACGTCTTCTACTGCTAAGATCCCTAGTTTGGCCTCTGTTTTTAGGTTCTTTAATTACTTAATCCTTAACTTCTAGGTTTTTATAGTTTCTTTTTCTATCTTTGGGTTTCTTTGGTACCGCTTAGGTCTATTAACTCTGCGCTATTTTATAGTTTTTAACTCTATGTCTGTTGTTGCGTACTCTGCGCCTTATATAACTGTGGAACTTTGTCTTGCCCTCTCTTAGCTTGTTCCCTTTAATAGATTTTATTATTGATCTTTATTAACTAATCTATTAACTCTCTTAAAGTATCTGTATCTTTTATTAGAATAATTGCGTCCTAGACTTTAGCCTTAAGTCCCTATTTATACTATGCTATAAGCGCCTTATTATTCCACTTAACCTATATAGCTAATGTTTAAAACTGTGTTGTATACTTAATTACTAAAGTGCGTTATACTAAGTTCTAAAGCTTTTGTTTTGCTGTGGTTATGGCTTCCGGGTCTCTAAATATCTATATTAGTTGCTCTATAAACCCGTTCCAACTGGTAAATATATACCGTACGTCCTGGTTAGTAGTTGTTATACTATTAGCCTATATTTCTGTAAGATACGGCTTAAACCACTTAAGTGCCCTCCCCATTAGGAATAATCCTATATAGGCTACTTAATCTAATAATATTACTAACTTTACTCCTTCCTATACTACCTTAAAGTGCATTTATATAAGAAATCCCTTAAGCTTCAACTTCTCTCCTGAGAATTGTTTAATTAAAGGTAGCTTAATCTTTACTGCTCTAATTCCGTTAATACGTTCTTTAAGTATCCTATTATTGTCTTATAAGTAATTAACTATTTCCTATAACTAACCTTGCGTAACCACTTAAGAATCCCTATTGTCTATACTGGTATCTCCTGGTCCTGAGGTTGTGGCTATTGCCGACGCTATTGCGACTGGTGCTGCTCTTGGTGGTATGTTGTTTGACCTTATTTAAATACTATAACCTTGGTAGTGAATGTGTAATGGAACCTTGTAGCTTAGACTATAGTGGGTTCTGTTATTAGGCTAGGTATATAGGTAAGAATAAAGTAACAATATAATAATAACTAGTGGAGTAGTTGCCTAACAGATTAACTCTAATTATATTCTAAGATTTACTATAAGAAGAGAACTATTTACGGTAGGGATTAAGGTCCTTTAAATATATAACTGTACTCCTAAGAAATCCTCTCTTGTATATAAGGTGCGTGTTGTCTATATTAAACGTAACGTCCCTTCTGTTTAATATAGTTAATATATTTAACACCACGTGACCTTGGTTACTATTCCTTGTTATATAGTTCCACCAGATCTATCCTAGACCGTGCCTGTATTAACTAACTAGCTTCCGCCGACTCTTCTCTAAGTAGTTATAACATTGTACTTAAAGCGTCCGTAATAATACGCAGGTATGGCAACCTTTAATACGGCCTGTAATAAGGCATTAAATATAGAATAGTAAGATATAACCTAGCACGGGTGTAGTAACCCTTAATGCAACCTATAGTAAGGTGTCAATCTTTTAAATAGTTAAACAGCTGGACTGTGGCGCTTAGTAGTAGCCTAGTGCTTATAACCTGATAAACTAAATAATATTAGAAAGAATAATTAAATCTATTAAATCTAACTATAAGGAATATAGGCCTTAATATAGGCCTATATTATATAGAAACCAAAGTGTCTACTATAGAGACCAACCAAAATTGGAATAAAGGACGTCTGCTTATATAAGCAGGAAACCTATATAGAGGACTCTTCCAGAGCTATTGTCATAGTAAAAAAGGCATATGGCTAGCAGATAAAGTACTAACTATAATTAAATGATCTACGCACTAATTTGGCTGCATTTGATTGCTGCGACGTTGTGCGATTATTTAAAGTCGTGTCGATTTTGGTCAGACCCCAGGCATAGATAAATAAGTCGTGGCACACCTCGCTAGGGAAACGTCGCTTAATTAGTGTGTTTACCTACTAAAACAAGCCTGTATCCCCGACGCGCGATTACCTACCCTTTTTTAATTATATACTTTCTAAATCTATACTATGGTTAACGTAGGTGATAGGGTTATGACGGTCGGTATAGTTATGACAGTGGGGCCCCACCGCCTGCCTAAATAGGCCTACCGCCTGCCTAATTAAGTATATTGCCAATTCTAAAATCAAAACAGGAAAATCAAAATAGAGGAACTTTTAAATGCTTACATCGTGATTAAAAATATTCTTATCAACACTATAATGCCTCGCTGGCCTCTACACTCTGATCGCGACAAGACTATATAAATTGCTACTACTACCTAGCATTCTGGCCTCTACAACAGCCGGGAAGCCTACGTAAAAGCCTATAAGGTAGATCCGCAGACATTTCGATATCGCCTTAATAGAAAACAACAGCCTTATAAAATCGCCTATACTAACTAGAATTGCATTACTGTTCCTAGCGAATATGCAATTACTAAGCACTATATATATCTTGCCAACGCTGGGTTTCTATATCGCCAGCACACTCTTCAAATAATTGCGACGATAGTGCTTAAATGGAAGCATACTAACCTTCCTTAATACCTTTAAATCAAACCTTTAAGCAAGAAGTGGGTGTATAATTTCCTAAAACGGTAGGAAGAGCTTCGTTGCTACTATATACGTTTAATTAATCAAGAACGAGCTTTTGCTAATAACAACTCTAGCTATATTAAGAGGTTCTTTTCTAACTACCATAACGTCGTTACTATATATAATATCAACGAATTTGATATATGGAATATAGACAAGACGGGCTTTGTAATAGGTTTGGCTTTTAGTGCCAAGGTGGTTATTTTAAAAGGAAGAATTATTAATTTTAAGATAGTTAACGGCAATAGAGAATGGGTTACCCAGGTAGACGTAATTGGCATATATAGGCAAACAATTCCACCATTTATCATTTTCAAAGGATGGCAGCATATAGATTCTCTATGGGAAACTATAGAGGAAGCTATAGGAGACTATTTAATCGGGATAATAGAGAATAGCTAGTCAAATAAGGAAATGGGCCTTAAGTGGCTTAAATATTTTGAACGACATACCTAACGAATAGAGGCATAGGAGGCCTCTAAAATTAATAGTCTAGATATTAAATACTATAGATATCGATTGCTTATTATAAACGGACACACTTCTTATACTAATATTAACTTTGTGGAGTTCTGCTAGAACTATAAGATTATACCTATTTATCTTCTACCTTACTTAACCTACTTCCTATAGCCTCTAGATCTTGTTATCTTTTCAGTACTTAAGCGCCTTTATTTAGCCAAAGTCAATAAATATACAGCTCGCGGTATTATGGGTATTAATAGGGACTACTTTCTGAGAATTCTGGGTGAGATTTAACCCTATATATACACCCCAGAATTAATTAATAGCGCCTTTAAGGCGGCAGGGCTTCTTCCTTTTAACCCTAATTAAGTCCTTTAGCACCTTACAAAAGGACCTTTATCTACACGGCTAACTACACCCCTTTAAAATGAATTGATGATTTTATCCTCACCTCTGCATCTAAAGACTCCCAAAAGTTACTCTAATTAAGCTCGGTATGGCTATACAATTCATCACCCAAATACCTTACCTGAAGCAGTTAACATAGTTGTTATAAAGCTTATAAGCCACATGGATTTATTAGAGGAAGGTATAGAAATACTATAACAAGAAAATACTGAGCTTTGCAATAGCGCTGCAGAAAGAAGAGCCAAAAAGAAGAATAGGCGGGTAGTGCTTTCTACTAAATTAGTTCTTACTACTGAATTAGCTAGAGCACTTATCGCTACTAAGGCAGCAATAGCAGAGACTAAGCAGCAGGCAAAAGATACTAGGAAGCGCCTTAGAAAAAATAAAAGTAATGCAGCTATAGTTGCGCAGGCGCAAGTCTAAGAAAGGAAGGAGGCTTGTGCCGTTGCAAAGGTAGCTAAAGGAGTTACAGATTGACACAAAAGGAGCCTTGGAGACGCAGAGAGGAGCTTAAAGAAGGCGCAGAAGGTGTTAATAATTGTAAACAAGGCCGCTATTAAGAAGAAGACACCGGAAGCTTATATGGCAGCTGCTGAAGCAGCAGAGGAGGCACAATCAACGACAGGGGCCCTAGCGACGCTACGGAAGCAGTGGGAGGACTCCTCCACTACAGCTGTAGAGACTGCAGCTCACTCTAGGGCTCTGCGGGACACTGCAAGGGCCTTAAAGAAGGATTCTCAACAGGCTACACAGTCTATACAGGAAGAGGATAAGGAGGAAGGGCTAGATGGATCAAGCGGCGATAAGGTGTCGGATGAGGACGATTCTGAAATGGACAACGTTAAGTTAATTAAGGAGTAATCAGCACCTGAAACACCATAAAATGTTAATATAGAGCCTCTTTTATATAAATAAAAGGCTTCACACTGCTCAGTAATATTGTAATACTATACGATACTTTTTACTAGTATTTTACCTGTAATTAGGCATCTGGCAGAATTTTAATGTTCCAAACCGTTATAACCCTATTACGTACGTTATACTTAATTGGGAATACAGTAAGCCTAATTAGGCAGGCGGTGGGGCCCTACTGTCATAACTATGCCGACCGTCATAACCCTATTACCTACGTTATCCCTACCTCTGCCCTAGGTTATATTGATTCTTAAGAGTATCTTAGGCTTAATAGAGACCACGAGCTAGGTACTAAATGGGAGACACCAAAGAAAGCAGCTCTTTAAGAAGTTGTACGACTTAACGACTAACTTACTCCCTTACAACGTCACGCAAAGAAGAAGATCTTTAAGGATCACGGTGTTCCTTACCGTATAGGATGGCGTCTTCTTAAAGGCCGGTCGTCTAAGTGTCCGGGCAAAATTACACGTCCTGGTGCAAATACCAAATTCTCCTTGCTCCAAGTTACAGCTATTCTCTTATGGATTACGTTCTCCTTTGCCCGCCGTGCCTTACCTTACGAGAAGGCTATAACTGAGCTCTCACTACCTTGCTGCGCTGCTACACTTCAAAATTTGCTAGAGAAGAGAGGCTACTACCGCTGCAAAGCTTGCTGGGGACGATGGATTAAGCCTTCCTCTAAGAACGCTCGTGTGGAGTTTGCAAGAGAGTACCAGTCTCGGCACTTTCCTAAGTGGTCTCTCGTACATTTTAGCGACGAGACGCACTTTGCTATTGGTAAAGAAAACCACTATTGATAACCAGACACGTTAACAAAAGGCATAAGCAGACTTGCTGATAAACAAACCCCGTTTACTAGTTTGTTTACTTGTTTGCTTTGTAATCAAACAACCAATCAAGCCTAGAGGTCTGATTTTAGCAGTCAATTAAGCCCTATATCGTCCCGTTTGATTGAGTTGGTTTGCTTGTTTGATATATAAGATATAGGTGTTATTTTTGGTCAAGGGGGGGTTCTTGGTGGTTGAGTTTTGGGCAGTTCTATAATATACCACGGTCGTGATATAATATACGCGCCGAAAATAAACATCCAAACGCGTCTTTCTAACTTAACCGTCTAAAATCTCCTCTTTTACCTACCAATTCCTATCGCTATACTGCCTATATTATGTCTTCCTATCTTACCGAAGCTAGCCCTATTAATTTAGTAGAGAATGCGCCTGTAATTACGCCCAGCGAAACCTGCGAAGGTTCCGATACCTTATCCCTTAACCCGCCGACGTCCACCAAGTATATAGTCCGTGCGGAGCACTAGAATCAGAAGTACGCGTATAGCCTAAGTAGATTTAATCAATATAATACTATTAAATATGCCTTCCAATCGTACTTCCAATGACATAGACCTTGTTTAGCCGACTTAATATAACATTTAACCAAATCGGGTCGTTAAAAGCTTACCACCAGAGCCGTGGCCGTTGCCTAATTTTACAACGGCTTCATATTTCTAATCACAACGATTGATTGCATTGATCTTATTGGTTGGTTCTTATTGATACCGAGTGGACGAATTTCGGCGGGTTAAGGGATAAGAATTAACCCCCCCAGGACGAATACGAAGGCCTTAATTAGGACCGTGTAGAGAGATATCAACGGCCTTATCGAAACCTCCTCAGAACTCTAAGCTTAGTAATATGCTTAAGCCTTATCGCTCACGAATGCGGCCTCCCTAAATGATACGCGTACACCCCCCAATTGATGCGCATACACCCTCTACCTTATTTGGTTTAGACGCTTCCTTATAAAGTTAGATGCTTCCCCATTAAGTTAGAATATCACGTGCGTTTGACTTGTTTGCGCCTGCATCACGAAAATCGAAGTGCTTTCTACGAGTAGATCTGTTGACGCGATTGGCAATTGCAGAGCCAGTTATAGAGCTAGTCGGCCGACCGCCGCGACGCTCTACAATTGCGGGCTCTTGGATGCAAAGCAGAAGTATTAATTTAGGTCCCATTGGGCGCGGGCGTGGGCGCAAAGCAGAGAGGTAGCAGCACCTAAATTAGTTTACGCGACGCCTCGCAAAGCACTGTGCAATCCAATTAATTAACTTAGGCGCGATCAAAATTTAGACTCTACTACTTATACTATAACTAAAATTAAGACCTAATCGTGATATTGCTGTTACAAAACTTACATGGCGCGCACTTTGATTTTCGCGATGTAGGCGCAAATAAGTCAAACGCACGTGATATTCTGACTTAATGAGGAAGCATCTAACTTAATAAGGAAGCGTCTAAACCAAATAAGGTAGGGGGTGTATGCGTATTAATTGGGGGGTATACGCGTATTATTTAGGGGGTGTATGATTATCAGAGACCTTAATTATATTCCCTTTTAACTTTTAAGCTTGGCGCGAGTATTACAACACCAAACGCCTATCACCAAATTGTAGCGTAGAGCTCCTAAATCCTCCTACCGTCGTGCAAAAATGTATATAAATCTATCCAAACAGTCAAACCTATCCAAACCGTTTGCTAGTTTGATCAACCAAACAAAATAATCAAGCGCAAAGCTTTAAAATATCCAATCAACCAAACCGAAGATCGATGGTTTGAATTGTTTGTTTATCAGCAAGTCTAGGCATAAGCCTAACTGCCGCCAATATAAGAGCCAAAGAAACTCTATAACGCTTTATTACTGGGCGGCAGTTAGGTGGAACTTTAAGACGGAACTTAATTTGTATTGGGAAGAGGAAGGCACTGGCAATCTTAATATATTTATGTATATTGACATCCTTGAACGTACATACCTTCCAGAGCTTAAGCGACACAAAGAGATGTATCCAGATACTTAAGGAAGCTTTGTTTTCGAAGAGGACAGCGACTCTGCTTACGGTAACCAATTGCGTTGCAATAAGGTTATTACCTTTAGGAACCAGCATGGAATTCTCTGCTACAAAAACGTCCCTTATTCTCCTGATCTATTAATTATTGAGACTGTATGGCGAATGCTAAAATAACGTGTTCGCCGACACCGCTGTCGATCGCAAGATAAGTTAAAAGAGATGATATAATATGAGTGGAGGAAGATAACTTAAGAAGAAATTAACAAGCTTATATTGCAGACGGAGGATAGAATTCATGCTGTTTTAGATGCAGAAGGCTTGGCAACGCAGTACTAAGGCCTTACTACTTCGTAGATTTAATCGCGATAGCAAATTGTATATATTTGTAAGGCTTCAAGCAATAATTAAATCCGTTGTACTTGAATTGTTGTGTTTTAGAGACTCCCATACCTAGTAGATTTGGTGTGGATCTCTCGCTTACGAAAAGTGTGCCACGACTTATTTGTCCATGCCTGACCCTCGGTAGAGAATTCGTTGGTTGATAAGGAGCAGTTCGTCCGTGCACACCAGGGTTTTTCCTGTATATACAATTTTCCCCTGTGTGCGGAGTAGTCTGCGTGGACCTAAATAGGACCTGTATCAGACGTCAACCAAAGATCAATATATATATCAGTAAGGTAAATTTAGAAATACCCTATAATAGAAGAAGTACGCGAGGCTGAAAAAGGCAACTCCGAAATAGTTGTTCCGAAGTGTCTCCATGGTCATCTGCTCAATGGGGCGTACTTCTTGCATTAGTCTTAGCACATATCTCGCACACGTCTACCAATCAACCATGAACACGCCGCCAACAGCCCTCTTGCCTTCTCCACAGAAATTATGCCTCGTATCCGCAGCAGAGGCAGCCTCTCTATCACCCACCATAAATATTCCCCTTGTCCTCTCACCCATCCTCCTCAAAGAATACGTCTACTGCTATTCTTACTCCCTAGTATCGACTAGACCTTTGCAATCTCGCATACCCTTTTAACCTATTCCAAAATGAAGCCACAATCTGCTGCACCCAAGCTCTTTGTTGCAATTGAGATGGTGAGGGATGATCCTCAGAGGTTCGACCAGAGCTGGATTCCTCCTGGACAAACAGCACCATCCGAGGGAAAATATGGTACAACAAAACTTGAACCTTGGCTTCACGAATTTGCCTATATCTATTCTAGCACTAGTCTAGTTTTTACAGATGAAGTCCACCATACACACCCACTGAAAGTAAGCAAAATTGTATATTATGTCTTATCACCTATAAAGGTACTAATGTATTAATTAAGTGCCATCAGGAGTCAAGCCATCGACATGAATTAGACCAAAGACTTGCGTTAGGCCAACACGATAAACCGGACATAAGACCGGAACGCCTCGATAGGATCACCATTAAGAAGGCTTCGAATATTGGTATGAGATCGGAGGGTCCGCCATACAATAATACTGCTATTGAGGAGGGTATTCCACGACAGGTGAGCTAAGATGTCCACTTACCTCTCAGCTTTCTCTAATAGAACTCGTCCTTCAGTCTGCACCTCATTCGCCGAGCGATCTAGGTTCTCAGAGGCCTGCTGAACCTCATCCGAGGTTTCCTGAATTTCCTCGGAGGCCCCTTGAGCCTCCTCGGTCTCCTGAACCTCCCCCGAGGCCTTCTGAACCCCCTCCTCGACCTCCTGAACCTCCTCCTCGGTCTCCTGAATTTCCTCCTCGGCCTCCTGAGCCTCCTCCTCGGCCTTCTGAGCCTCCTCCTCGGCCTCCTGAACCTCCCCCGAGGTCTCCTGAACCTCCTCCTCGGCCTCCTAAATCCCCTTCGAAGCGACAGCATTCGAGCTCTTCAGAATTGGGTTCAAACTCTACTATGCCCGGCTCAAGCTATGCCAACAGCAGAGTCCAAGACAATAGAAAACCCAAAAGGAAAAAAAGGTTCATGGGCTGCATGAGAGGGAAGAGGAAAGATGAAAGGCATGACGGAATGAACGAACCGAGGGATTTTGCAAACGATCACCCCCACGGCTACAGGGATGGTTGTGACACGTCCACATCGCCTCATGAGCCGGGTCAACAATATGACGCACATTACTGCCACGACTCAAAAGAGACGCTACGGCAATTAGAGCCAGCGCCACGTCAACCAACCCCCAGTTTCTTGTCAAAAGTCAAGACGAGCCTTGCACGCTCGCGCAGTGGTAATCAGACATCCGGTGAGAACGGGAGGGACTCGGATGCAGGACGAGACTCACGCTCAACAACCAAGTCCCTATCCTCGAAGCTCAAGCAGCGTGTTGCGAAACTTACGAGACACGGAAGTAAGGACACCCATAGACCATTACCGAACTCATCACCGTTGCCGTCAAGTTACACCACAGACGTACCAACACAGCATTGCCTCGCTTCTAGTAGCTCAACATTGGAACGAGGCACTCCTTCATCTACGTCAACACTTTGCTCTCCTACTGCGTACGAAAAGCACAGCAATTTCGGGCTGAACATCCAAGTCATACCGCAAGGTCCGCCACGTCCATTTCAGTGCACATTTTGTCTGGAACAATGCGAAAACAGATCCGACTGGACGAAACACGAGAGATCACACTTTCCGAAGCAAGGATGGACGTGCATGATCAACAATCAAGATCGAATTCAATATGACGGCCGGATTCTTTGTGATTTCTGTGGTATCGTCGACAAGAGTCACTGTTTTTCACAGCATAACATTGATGCGTGTGTCAACAGTAGGCTCGGGAATCGTACATTTGCTACAGAGGGTGACATGGCACACCACCTCGCCACTGTCCATAACCATGATAACACTATGATTGAAGATATGCAATCTTGGGAGTGGCCAAGATGCATGGACAGCTGGTTCTGGTCCTGCGGATTCTGTGATAGCGTCCTGCTATCATGGGACAAACGCCAAAGTCATATAGCTGATGAGCATTTCGAAAATATGTGTACCATGGCTTTGTGGAATCCGCTCATATCGCCTTATCCATGGAGCAAGCAGTCATCAACGCTCGTCCGTGGATTCCCTCGCTGGGAACAGTCAACCTTACTTGCAGCAATTAGACAACCTACGATTCTCGACTTCATCAACAGGTAAGTCATCTACATGTTCTCTCTTTTATCTAGAATCTAGTCAATTGACGGAGTCCCCTGTTTTGAAGGGTCGGCGAAACTCGGCCGCGAAACCAATGTAAACTCTGCAAAATTGCCTTCTCAACCTTTGACGACTTATCACAACACATGACACAATGGCATGGTCACCCGAGGAGCTGGTCCTGCCCCAAAGGCTCAACATTCAAAGACTTCTTTGAGCCCGGTGGCAGTTATACCGACAATTCTGCGGTTGCTGACAACGACATCTGCCTCTATTGTGGAAAGAAATTCAGCAACCCGCCAAATTGGAGCTTGCGGAAACGGCACCTTGAGGAAGAGCATCACTTTAATGAGTGTGCCCATGAGAAATTCTTCAAACAGAATCAGTTCTGTCGACATCTAGCAAACAGCCATAACGTAGACATTGAACACATGAAGGACTTCATATCTTCCTGTTGGAGAGAGGATGATCGGACTCCAGCAACCGGATTAGTTGGTAGATGATTTCCACTGTGGAACAATTAAATTGGAAATGCTTGAAGAGGTATGACTCAACCCTCCAATCACTTACCTAAACTAACTTCCAACCCTCCGACATAGCCACTGATCATCATAGAGATGAAAACGACTAATGTGGTAACATCGTCATGAACCATTCAACACGCATGAGCTAGAAAATCAGCCCATATCCACCGGACCGTTGGAAGATACCGACCGAGATATTGGAGATTGTCAGGTTTAGCGTAAAGTCTATCATCTATCATCTAAACACGAAGGTAAGTACAATTAGTCTATATTACCCAATACCTTGGAATATGGGACATTGTTAGTCTTAGTGTACAGTGAGATGGCGCATGTGTGACTGTTGTATCCACTACCCTCCTAGGGCTCTTTTCATTTGTTCTATTATAATTAGGATGGGCATCTATATTCATAACGTTCAAGCCTTCTTGTATTCCTGCTTGGATTTGGAGGAAATTGATATTTCAACTTCTATGATAAATACAAATCTAGACGATAATAGAGTTCAAATCCAGAAGTGTCCCAGGAGTGAATTATACCTACCGAACGACTCACCCATTTGTGTGTACTTTTAGGAACCTGCATATCCACGCGTGGCCATATTTCCTGTCTCGCCACTAATCCCGCACGGCGACAGCTCAAACACCAGCCCGAATATCTACTTACTCCCACACCGACGCGGGACACAGCTCACTTCTCTACACATGTCGCTAAAGGTGCTTAAGTGTATAGATGGTCAGAGCGCTCTATTCTCTATAAAAAGTACGAGTAGCCTGTGAATATTGTTCGGCCGCGGGAATTCCGCAAAACCAATTATCCAGTGAATTCGTCAACAATATCTAACAGATCACAAAAAGGATTGTATTAAAGTATTCAAGCCCAATGATCTCCGACAGCGTAGCACTGAAGCAGTGGTCTCCTCATGTCTAACCTAGTCCTGCAAAATCTTGTCCTTCGTACTCCTATGTCGTCAGCTCGTGAACAAACCATGTTGCCAGCTGTCATCCACCTCGTTCACCTGTTGGCCATCTTCGAAATCGTCTTCTCTGCCCCTGTGGCCATCCATATACATCCATCTCACTGGGATTGCGTCTTGCGTCCCAATAATAGTCCCATGGAATTGAACAGCAAATCTCAAGTCCACGGAGCCTATGTTCACCAAAACTTTCTGCTCAATTTCATAGTATTCCCTGGGTGTCTTCCACACAGGCCTGCGCCTTCTTCTCACTCCTTCAGAGTTGGGCCCAAGCGCACGCACATTTAAGGATGACGTAATCTCACAGAGCTTCTTAGCATCTCCTTCGTATATATTTTGTGGAAGACGTTGAGGATCAAGCTTGGAGATAGCCACGGCGTCCTTCCAAATCGACTCGGGTGTATTAACGTTAGTGATACGGCGGAATATGTGGCTGACTGGTTCATGACGACTGATGGCTGCACCCTTAATGATAAGCCAGTGGATCTGGCCGACAGCATAGCATTTTCCGTCGACCTTGTTTTCACGCTTCTCAAGATGTCGCTGGTTGTCGTGTTTCCTCTTGTCATACGGTTCGTTGACAATGATACCATACGAGGCGCTGCAATAGACGGTGGGGAGGATAGAGATTTGATATTTTTGGCGAAGTACGCGGTTAAGGACTAGGCCCTTACAGACAGCAAGTTGCCTACCGACCTCATTAGTGACTGGTCTTGGTGGAATAAAAGGATTTTATAATTCGCTTACGGGTCTGTAGATACGAGGATCTTTATTCTTTTTCCATGTTGGTCGTACTCGTAACGTTCCTTGATTTTCTCCTGGACATATCTGGAAGAACCAAGGCCACCTGAAATAACGAAGTGTGACTGTTGTTGAAAGGGTCAATCAAGATGATACAGGGATGCGGCTTGTAAATAGGAGTGAAAAATTACTCACAACTTCTTCAGACGGCTGGCGATCTTCCAAAAGATGAAGTTGTTTATCAATGAGTTTGAATATCTTCCCGATCTGTACATCGAACATGTAGCTGATCTCATCCCTTATATGCCAAAGAAGTATCCATAAATTCAGTGATGAATCGAAAAAAAATAAATGTGGAAAGGTCATGCTTACGGGCTAAATATCATTCTTCCCTCCCTAATATTAGCATTTGAGTTGCTGTAGCTTTTATTCAAATGCGGCACTCGGAGTGTAATTTTGGAGAGTTTCTCTACTTCATCTGTTCCGACAGCTATCTTGATCCCCTGAAAATTGGTTTTTGCCATCTCCTCCGCAGTTGATCCTATTTTTGATGGCTCAAGGCCATCTTCATCATGGCAAGTGAGCTCTAATCGCCTCTTGGCCTCCTTTTTGAAGGTTTCATCAATCTGGACAGAACCAATTGCTCTCCCTAATTATCATATAGTGAGATCGTCAATTGGGCCTACTGCAATACAGAAGGAGGTACGTACCAGTGACACAGTCGAGTTGTTCTAGCTCCGTGATTTCCTCTTCACCTTCTGGCCCCATAAAACGTTTGATAGAGGAGACCTTAAGCACAGCAACATCCTTGTTGATAGTCGCAATGTTAGCCAATTGATGCGGTCTCAAACCAGTGGGTAAAACACACAGTGGTACCACCGCCAGCATCACAAACAAGAACGGTGTGTCCTTCCCGTAGACGCGATAATTCATCCGCCAAGCGAACATTTCTGTTTGGATCGCCCACTAGGTGCCGGTTCCTCTGGCTAGCGGCAGTATACACCGCCGCAGCTTCCGCCTCGTTCAGAGAGACTTCCAAAGAATGTTCCTCGCTTTCCCCGAATCCAGCTTTGGCCGCGATGGTTTTGAAAGTGTCAAGGACTTCTGGATGGTCATCCCAGGTAGTTGGCACACTGAAAAGATACTCCACCTTTGTAGCTCGCCAATCATCTAACTGAAGTTCCTTAGCAATAAATTTCTTAATTTCCTTATACAATGCTGTTAAGAAGTCTTCGAACCACATTTGCACATCCTCATAATTCTCAGGCGCATGGTCACCAAGGACTCCGGCCGTCTTCTGAAAGTATTCTTCAACCAAATACAGCTTGAAGTGGTCTTTCACCCTCATCCCCGGCTCCGTGCCGCTAGGTGTGGGGCAATCGAAACCCCATTTCTTAGGGCGTCTGTTGCCGGCGCTATAATAAAGGGCTGTTGGGACTTTCTTTACAACTCTATAATCAGAACCAGGCCACTCAGATATGACGGCTACGTTTGTGCCCTCACCCGAGGGGTGAAAAGCGACACCTGGAAGTTGCAATAATATTTAGTAAAATGACCAAACACGCTCTTTGCTGCCCAGTATATAGGATGGCGCTGGTTATTTAAAGCTTTCCTCCCGGGGTCTCTCGGGCGTCCCTAATTTCGTACTACGTACCTGTGTATGTCAAGCCAAAGTCGATCCCAACAATGATTGGTTCTGCTTCTTCAGCCGTTGGACATGGCTGCTGTAAGGCGACGCCGCTTGATTCATGCATCTTCGCATCTAAGGTCTAGAACTTTAACATGTAATACGAGCTACTTGATAGTGATAATAGTAGCAGCTGATTTCTCTGACGAAGCGCTGCTCAAATAAATATGCAACATAGCTCTTTGGAGCCTCATGCAAGTAATTCTGTGCTGCCACGTCACGTATTCACCTGATGTTTTTCGCTGGGCTATCGCGATATCATACCGCTAACCCGAAGGAAAGGTAGACTAGACAACACACAAAGAGCCTCAAAACTTGATGGGGTCCTCTGCGGCAAGGCCACGTTGCATAGCTTCGTGCTCGACCCACTGCTTAATCAGCTGTCGCTTGGCTCTCTCCAAATGCGGGGGGACGATTCACGTTTGAGGAAATCCTGTTGCCTGGAGTGCCTTTGACGTCAGTACTCTCGAACCTGGATCGCCCGCCGCCACGGAGAGACACTGCGTTTCCCCAACAGGCAAGCGCAGTCCAAAGCACAAACATCTTCTGCCCAACTGAACAAGCTTTCCGGGAAAGTTAACCTGGGGAGAACCGGAAGTATCGGTAAAATGTCGGTTGTGTATTGATTGCATGCTGTTCACCTTTGGGTTATTCCTGCGAGATCCAGCCTTCAACAAAGTTGTGTAACTAGCATCACAACTTCACTCACACCTTATCACCCAATCTACACCACCCTGGCGCATCCGGTTGAAAGCGCGTGTTGATCACGCTAATTAAAATGCATAGATTTATACCTAAAAAAGGTAGAAATACGTTAAAGTGGCCGTGCGTATTACTTCGAAAGGTATAAACTCTGCCGTTTGATCACCAAGATCAAGTTAAGGTCACCTGGCTAAAAGCTCGGCTCACGTGTCCGATACCGCCGATCGTGCCAAGTAAAAGGGGATGAGCTTACCACCGGGTGAGTTTAGCGAAACCTGTTACGAACCCTATAAGTACAATGTTACGACTACTAGGAGAGGAGTCGGAATCAGCCAGGTGGTTGATGGAAGAGTCTGAAGCTCGGCCAGTGTTGCCGAAAGCTCCGGGAGTGTTGAAATACGCCACGTCGCAAAATTATCTCAGTAAGCGACTCAGGCGGCAAACGAGATAAATCTCGCTAGTACTTAACTAGTATAGCTTTATAGAAAAACCCTACTAGCTTTATTAAACCCCTGCTAGCGTTATATAACCCCTGTACTTGGAAGCGCGGTCTCGTTTGCCATCTAAGGGCCTTTAGTGCGAAAATGTATAAAGGTCTACTCATTAATTAAACGCAACACTGCTAAAGAGCAATATATCTCCACTAATTAACTAGTTAACCACTTTAAAAGGTAATCGATTATATTTTAAGGGTTACTTTATTTATCTATATACTTATTTATGCATTTT
>Ga0307507_10001659_pt1 | contig 49273 bp, 11 predicted proteins | sample 7_EM_MG_FD_207223 | JGI IMG/M metagenome (GOLD analysis project Ga0307507, IMG submission 207223) | Populus trichocarpa ectomycorrhiza microbial communities from riparian zone in the Pacific Northwest, United States - 7_EM | ecosystem: Host-associated > Plants > Roots > Unclassified | place...
AAAGGTGTAGACAATAAGGGGTAATAGATTGAGTTATTTGACCGAGTCAGTGACCGAGTCGGTGAGCGAGTCAATATGCAGGCGAGTCAGATTGGCATTCTGGCGGTGTATGGGTAGTCGGTTACAGGAACAACCGCTGTAGGTAGGCACCTACAATAGCTGCGCGGTTCCCCTATGGGACGATAGGCAGTATCTAAGCAAAGTCACCGCCTAAGATAGTAGGGAGCCCGCCAAAGGTAGAGTTATTAGAACGGACGTCCGTAAGTATATAGTGTATGGCTTTAAAGTAGTAGCGGTATTGCATTAGCACCTTATCCCAGATAAGCAGAGAGGTATAGTGTAGAAGCTTGGCTAGATTTAAGTTTTTAGAGACATTACAAGTAGACTCTTTATATAAATTAATAGGTATCCAAAAACGGGAGTGGGCAGTACGGCTACTAGGTAGTAGGAGGGCCGTAATACTAGAAGAAGCTATATAAAGAACAATCTTACCGCGTAAGCGGTAGTAGTGGTAGAGGTAGTGATAGAGAAACGTTTTACTAGTGCCTATAGGGCCCTAGAGGAAGAAGCGGGCCGTCTACAGATTAGTATCTATAGCGGCAATAACAGTATTAAAGCACGCTGCTTAGTCCGTATTTAGCTGCTAGTATAGCTTAGTAAACTGGCGTTCTTCCTCTATAGAGTTATATTACTGTAGCTCTGCTGTAAGAAGTGGGTTACTTCCCTCTATAATAACACCCTACTAGTGCTGGAACTGGGGTAGGCTATAGTCTATAAGCGTCTTCTGGTGATCGGTAAGTATCTAATAGATAAGGTATAGGCCGTAATTAAGATAGGCGTTATCGTCCTTACCGACTATAGGAGGAGCATTAGGCTGGTAGGCTAGAAAGTAAGGTAGATTATTATAAATAGACTATTTAAAGCGGTCCCATAAAGCAACTAGCTCCGCAATAGGGCTGTAAAGTAAAGCGGTTACAAATAAGGAGCGTAGCTAGGCGCTAACGGTAAAAACAGCGGCCTCCATTAAGTAATTAATCTACTTATAATTATCCTCTAGTAGCCCTAGGGCCACGCAGGCGGCCTAGAAGGTTAGATAGACTATACTAGCAATAGTACGGAGGTCCTTAAAAGAGGTAGGGCCGGGAACGGACATTAGTAGCAGCCATAAGTAAAACCTCTTACCCGTAATAGGACTGTAGTAATATATACGGCCTATTACAAAGCCTTACTGGCGTAGACGCCACTCCTATTACTTTGAAATAAAGGTATACCAATTAGGGAAGTCTTAATATAGGCGGTTATGGGCATTATTATGCTCCGCATTATACTTAAAGAAGGCCGTTAGTGTGGAGCGAGAGAGCTTAAGGCGCTACTAAATCTCCTTAGTAGACTAATCGGGCTAAAAGTATACGGGCTGCTTACCTGGAAGGTGCACCATAAGCTAGATTACGGGGGGGTACTCCTTGTAAATGGGAAACTCGAATAGCCGCTAGATAGTCTTAAACGGGCCAATATAATAGCCCTATAAATACTGGCTTACCTTATCGCCGTCCATAAGCCGCAAAGTGGTGCGGTCGCTCCCCTTATATATATACTTATGGATATACTTAACGGACTTTACAGAGGCGCAGATCTCAACATTTATATGCGCATAATACTTTACAGTTAGATATGGGGAGTACGGAATAATCTAGTAGTTATCTATTTTAAATATAGCTCCCCCTAGTAAGCGGACAGACCACAACCGCAGATTATTGCAACGGTGGTATTCTGGATAGCCGTCCTTATATATAACGGTAGTAGGGTTAAAATGCTTAGGGTACCACTTTAAGCAGGTTAGTAGAAGGCCTGGCCCTAGGGCAACTATATAGGGGGCTTACGGATTCTAGGAACCGCAAGGGCCATAAACCATTATTAACTTTACAATCTTAGTAAGATAACCGGTGGGATTGTCCTCTGGCTGCGGAAGCTTGGCGGATATAAAACGGTCAATGACGGCTAGGTCTAGCAGCCTGTCGCGGTTATATGGATATAGGAAGAGTAGTAGGTACTAATAGGGTAGGCCCCGTTTCTAGTACTTAATAGTCCAGATGGAGCTGCAGTACTGGCCGAAGATCTGCTTCTATTTTAGGTCATATAGGAGGTAGGCAACTTTTATACAGAAGACGCGTATAACCAGATTGGGCCTATCTATAGCGGTCTAGCTAGGTAGTAGCTCGCAGGTAATTTCTTCCTATCTAGGGTTAGCAGTAAACGTAATAAATATACTTAGACGGCCGTATTTACGGACAATAGCTATTAAATCCTAATAGCACTGGCTAATAAAGCGAGCTCCGCCAAAGAAACTTAATAAAAGAACTACACGGCAGCCTAATAATTAAGGGTCTAGATTATAGTGGGTAAGAGTATCTATAACGCCATTATATAACTCCGCGCGGAGGTTTAATTAGTGGGAGCGGATCTAGTTAAGCTTATTTTAATCGCATAGCGCCCATGCATCTATAATATACTGCTGAAATAGCTGGTAGTAGGCAAAAGGGACTAACCTAGAGTTAATATGGACATGTAGGTAGAACCGAAAGTACGCCTGCTATATTAAACGGTCTTACTGGCGGGCTTGCTGGCGGGTTTAATTGGAGTCGCGTAGCTAGAGACCCTAGTGCCAGCCAATATCACCGCGAGGGAAGAGTAGTACGTAGTGGAGCGGTATATATGCGGCATGCGTTAAGTTAATACGGCAGTATCGCGGCTGCTTATTAGGCGTATAACGCTCTATAAGCATAATATTGCGGAAGCTAGCATTACTGTACTTATCTAGTATAATAACGGCTACCTTGTTACTTGTTGGTAGGTTCTTACAGCGGCAATTAGCACTAGCCTCTAAGATAAGCCGCATTTATGGGTTTAAGATAATCCGTAATGGGGTTATTATAGGCTAATCCTAAAGCCATTCCCTTATGGTTTAATAGAGGGCGATAAAAGGGTTCCGTACCTCAGATAGCATAGCAGTAAGGCACTATAGAATAGTAGCATTTAGCTGGGTATTAGGACGGGCCCATAGCCGGACATCTATAGCATAGCTAGGGTTATAAAAGTATAGCTAGGTATACCGCGGAGCAACGTTAGTAGGAGGCTCTAGCGGGCCCTATAGATGGTAAAGCTCACCATATATCTAGAAGCAATTTGGGCCGCCGCAGGCTACACCACGGTTAGTAACGGTATAGTTTACGGATATAAAAGCTAATGCTGCATTATATGCGCGGAGCCGCTCCCTAAACTGCCTAGCAGAAGTATTACGGGACTCTAAAAGGCCGCGTAGATATTCCGGCGGAGGCTAGAATAAAGGGAGGTTTACGTTACTATACTTATAGCAGGCTTTAAACCGTGGATTGCTGGGCTTTAATATACTAACACATTTATTAATCCAATGTAGGGCTACGTAGAAGTTATAGGCGACGTTTATGGGACCAAGATCTAGCTGCTCTATAAGGCGGACAGTAGTAGGACCACAATCTAGCTGCTCCATAATAGGGCAGACTATAGTAATAGGCCCGGTATCCAACTGGCCCGTAATAGGGTTGACTATAGCAGGTTGCGGCTGGATTAATACAGGGGGTTGCGGCTAAATTAATACAGGCAGTCGCGGCTGGATTAACACGGGCGGTATAAGGGGAGAAGTAGTGGCGGAAGTAGTAGTAGCTATAGTTTGGTTTATAGACTGCAGAAGGTCCGCTAAAGGTTACCAGAACTATTTATTTCGTTTCTCCTATATATATAGAGTTAGAAAGGTAGTAGGTTAAAAAAGAGTAAACAAAGAATTAACCCTATAAGATTTACAGGTCTTATACGGAGCTGTATAACGGTTCGTTATAAAGTCAGTAGAAGGGTAATACTATTTACAGGCAGTACAAAATGCACAATCGGAAGGCATTTAGGTGGTAGGTAGGGAGTAGTATTTAAGCCGTAAGGGGTAGGATTTGAGGTCGCGTTTTTACGGAGCTTTGTGCAGAGCTTTTATAGAGCTCTATATAGAGCTCCGTGCACCCTAGAGCTCCAAAACTTTATATTAGTATAATATTACTAAACCTTAGGATATTTAAATAAAAGTGGTACCATTTTAAAGCGCTTTGTAAGCTCTATAAATCTATATAAATAGAAATTTTATTTACCTACTATTAGGGAGTGCATCGCAAGTGTAAGTATTTTAGTTGCTTTAATGGGGTAGCACAGACCCTACACGTGACCTGACAAATAATAACCAATCAAACCTTAATTTCAAACCAATCTATACTCTCGCTCAAAATTAATTCAGTATATATAAGATATAAGATATAAGATTAAGGTTACAATGGTCTATAAGGACTTTAGTTAGCTAGTTAGGTTCTACTAAGGAAAGTTCTAGTTAAAATTCCTTAAACGCTTATATAATGGCAAGGAGTTCTTTATTATAGATCTTATAGTTATATTCTTATAGTATAAGCTTAAACAAGTAGGATGCGACTAGGTGGAGGAGGCTATTATTACCTATTTAGGAGAGAATACCTGCGTTAATATAGTCTGAGGAGTTAGTTTTAAGATAGAGTTGTTGTCCTGGTATAAAATGGGCTAGGATAGGTGCTTTAGTAAAAGCATTTTTAAGGTCTTAGAACGCCTTCTTACATTTAGGCGTCTAGGTAAAACGTAGATATATTTTTCTTCCTTTTATAGAAAGGCCTTTTATTTATATTATTGCTATAAGTGGTGCTATAACACCCAAGAAGTTGTATATAAACTTTTAATAGAAGTTAGCAAAACTAAAAAAGGCTTATACGTCCTTAATATAATTAGGGGTTTACTATTTAGTAATTATATATACCTTCTTAGGGTCTATACGGACACCCTTAGTAGTAATAACTAGTCCAAGGTATTTTACTTTTATAACTAAGAATTTACACTTCTTTAAGTTAATATAAAGTCCTGCGTCCCTAAGGCGCTATAGGACTTTTTAAACGTGCTCAGTATACTTAGAAGAGTTATTGCTATAAATAAGTATATTATCTAGGTACGTAGAGTAGAAGTTATTAAGGTAGTCCTATAAGGCGTTATTAATATAGCTTTGGAAGCTGCCTAGGCCGTTACATACGCTAAAGGGCATAATAGTATATTCAAACTGGCTAAAGCGCGATATAAATATGGTTTTCTATTTATCACCTTCCTATATTTAGAGGCGGTTAAAGATGGCAATAATATTAAGCTTGGTATAGATTTTAGCTTGGCTAAGCCACTTAAAAGTCTTATATATAAGTGGTACGGGGTATTAGTTCTTAATTGTAATAGCGTTAAGTCCTCTATAGTTAACGTAGAATTAAATACCTCCTCCTAGCTTCTTAGCAAGGAGGATAGGGGCGGCTACTAGGGATATACTAGGATGAATAAACCCTTTGTTAAGGTGCTCGTTAATATACTTTTTAATAACTAGAAGTTCGTCTTTTAATATTAGGTAGCGTCTCTTATAGGGTAGCGTTTTTCCTTATTTAGTATTAATGGTATAGTTATTAGGTTAATATAGGGGGAGTATATCTACGCTCTTTTGTGAGCATATGTTAATAAAGTTATAATACTTCTTAGGGAGGAGCTTGCGGAGTTCCTTGTTAGTAAGTCCTTTTTTAAGCTTTATAAACTTCTTAAAGTCTAAAGGTAAAAGTCCATGGAGTTCTATAGGGGCATTATTTTCTAGGAGGTTAACTATGTCTATCCTATTACTATAGAGAACATAGTTTTGTTCTTTATTAAGCTTATATAGTTATAATTAGGAGGCTACGGCAATGGTCTAGCCTTTCCTACATGCTATGCGGTAGAAGGCCGCGGCACTTACATAGTAGCAGTTAGTTATAGGTAGGGTGATAATAGGTTCCTTAGGTTAATATCTTAGGGAGTAGGTAAAGGCGGCTAGGCTATGCCCTAGGCAAGTCTCTCTACAGTATTTAGAGTTAAAGGTTACTTCTCTCTTTTTCTAGTTAATGGCGGGGTTATATTATTTAAGCTAGTTTATTTTAAGGATAATAAGGTAGTTAGAAAGTAGTATAATATAGACCTAGAGCTCTTCCTAGTGCCCATTTATATCTAGGTAGAGTTATACTATATAAGTAATCTTCTGTGCAGTATAACTACTATTAGCAAGTTATAGGGTGCAGGCTTTAGTAAGGGGTAAGGTAGGTAGGTTGTAAGTATACACAAATTAAGTATTTGTAAATTTATTAGTAGCTCCGCAATTAATTATAGAACGGCTTTTATATTATTTTTTGGCAGTAATTCCTATTATAGGTAAAACTATCTATTTCTATCCATTTATCTTTACTAAGTTATCTATTAAGTAGGCCAATATATAGATCCCCTTATTATTAAGGCGTCCTAGCCTACAACTTAGGGCTAGGACTTAGCGTTTTCTATTTCTATATCCAACTCTACCGCTATTGCTACGTCTTTATCTTATATAGTAGTGGTACATAGCAACATATTTGGTATTTAAGGTACTAGGTTAGGTATTAAATAGCGGCCGCTAAACCTGGCTATTAGGCAGTTTAGGCTATAGCTATAATAGCCTTCTTAACAGCATCTATAGCAACGCTTTAGCTTCTAGAGTAGCTCGTGTTCTCTATCTAGTAGCTTCTATAGAAAGGTTGGTATAGAGAGGTTAATATTAGGACCCGTAGTATTGCTTAGAGTAGTAGGCGTTAGTAGTTTAGTAGGTCTGGAGGACTTCTATAGGGAGGTCTTTGGGTAAGAGTTTACAGTAGTAATCTAGTTTAGCTATTGTTCAATCTTCTATAGGGCTGCTACTATATTATAAACATTATTATAGTTATAACTAGCGGCTGCGTAACTAAGGCAATAAGTAACTTTTTTAAGAAGATCTTTCTAGTCTTTAGCATTATCTTAGGCGAGGGTAAGGTAGGTAGCCTTTATAGCCAGCTCCTTCCTTCTAGTTCTATGGAGTATACTATAGTTAAGCCGTGGCTTTAACCGTGTATAAGTGTTCGTTATAGGTTTAGCCTCTTTATTTAAGTACTTATCTAGAATCTACTCTAGATCTTCCTGGTAGGTGTCCCTTAGGGGAGTTGCTTTCTAACAGAGGTGTCCTCCTAGATTAGGTAGCTCTTGCTAGTTAAGGCCTACCTATTCGTCTTTAGTAAGGGGAGGTTGATTAAGCTACGGTACAATATTGTAATCGCTAGAGGCACCCCCTAACTAAGAGTTACCCCCTAACTACGAGGCCTAAAAGACCTTGTCTGCCTCCTATAGTAACCGAGAAGCTTTGCCTTCTTCCTATAGTAACCAAGAGACCTCTGGTGTAGTATCTATAGTAGGGAGCTCCTTAAGTAGTACCTAGTAGATATTGTCGTTGCTACCTTCTTCTTCACTAATTAGTGTAGTAAGAAAGGTTTCTAATTTATTAAAGGTAATACTACTTAATTAAACAACCTTGTTCTTATAAGGTAGATAGACGCGATATATATATAAGCCTTTATAACCAACTAATTATCCTTTTTAAGCTTTTGCAATGAACTTATTACCTTATTGCCGCTAAGTGTAACGGAACCTTGTAGTAGGAACTACGGTAGGTCCTATTATTGGGCTGGGTATATAGGTAAGAACAAATCAACAATATAATAATAACTGGTAGAGTAGTTGCCTAACAGATTAACTCTAATTATATTCTAAGATTTACTATAAGGAGAGAACTATCTACGGTAGGGACTGAGGTCCTTTAAATACACAACCATACTTTTAAGAAATCCTCTCTTGTACATAAGGTACGCGTTATATATATTATACATGGGCGTATACTACGTATACTTTGTACACTGCGTATAACATTATGTGACTCGCTTACCATTCCTTGTTATATAGCTCTACCAGATCTATCCTAGACTATACCTATATTAACCAACTAGCTTTCTATAACTCTTCCTTAAATAGTTATAACATTATACTTAAAGCGTCCATAATACTATCTCCCTTCTCTTTATCTTCGTCCTTAAAGATTCCTAATATCTCTAAATTGTCTACTAGAGGTATAATATCCGTTTAATTAATCTAGTTAATATCCCTGCTTATTATACCTAAAGTTTCTTCTTCTTTATAAGCGTAATATTGTGCTCGCACTATAGCTGCCATACTGTTACTTGGTAAGATAATGTTGTCTCTATATTCTTGTTATGTAAAAGCGGGGTTAGTGTGTGTTATAATAGCAAGTCCCTTATCTTAACAACCCTTGTTTTACTTAGAGTGCACTAAAGCAAATATTTAATCGTCCTATAACGTTTACTCTATTTTTAACGCTAAGTATATGCGTCCTATAACTCTTAATAGTCTTTAAGTTCCCTAAGTAACTTGTTATAGGGTTTTATATTTAATCTACCACTACAAAGCTTAAGTCTAAGTTGGCCGCCATATACGCTAAACTCTACTATTCTACTAAAGAGACCGCTTAGGCCCTTAAGGCTCAACGTCGCTCCTTTAAGTCTTAGTAGGTTGCGTTTACTTAGTTAACCTATCTTAAGAAAGTTTATAAGAAGGTTTATTCTAAGGAGTAAAAACTAGTTCAATAGGGTCTTAACGAGTTAGGTAATAAAAGAACTAGCCCTCCTCCTACAAGGGAAATAACTCTAAGTAGCTCAGTAATTGCTCCTTTTAGGTCCCCCTTAGACAACTCATTTTTTGGCAATCCTTCTTTATTAATATTGCCTAACCTGCTTTCTTTTAATACTCCTATACCTTTCCTATAGCATTCTCTAGGTTGCTTAGTGGTTCCTAGGTAGTCTTACTATAGCCTATTTACTTTACTTTATACTATATTTCGCTATCTACGTCCTTATAACTAATAATCTTTAAAACTTGCTATTTGTCTTCTTCTTGTCCTCTATATATATCTGCCTTATAAACTGGTTACTTAATATCTCTATATGCTAGTTCTAGCATCGCGACATACTATATAGGGTAGATCTTTATTTTAGCTAGTAGGTTTAACTTATACATAACTAATAAAATTCTTTACTTAACTTTAAAAGGTCCTAGTCTAATATAGTCCAACTTTTTACTTAGTCGTCAACTCTTAAAATTTTTGTATAGTAGCCACACTTTATCTCCCTCCTTAAGATCTAGTCCCTTAGATCTCTTAGCATTATAGTACTTTTTTATTCTTTGCTGTACTAGCTTAGCTATTTCTGTAAGGTCTGCATAAAGATTTATTAATGTCTCTATTCTTTGTTTAGCTGTGTTACTTGTCTTTTTTACTTAACGTAGCGATAACAACGTTCTTGGTTTATACCCGTAATTTACCTTAAATAGTAATGTCCCTATTCCTTTTTATGGTGTTGTATTATATGTAAACTATATAACTGGTAATAATAATACCTAATTATTCTATACGTAATTGATATAATGCCTTAGATACTATTCTAGTGTCTAGTTTAGTCTTTCCGTTTATCTGTCTGTCTACGGATAATACGCTGTAGAGGTTACTGCGCAAACTCCTTATTCTACTAGAAACACTTCCTAAAATACTATTATAAATCTTGGATCTCTATCTAATATAATCTTATCTGGTGCTCTATGTCTTGCAAACACTTCCTTTATATAGATTCTAGCGACATCTTCTACTAATATCTCTTTAGTGCACGCTATAAAGTATCCCTACTTTATTAGCTTGTCCACTATTACTAAGATCACGTTATAATCTTGTCCTATAATAGGATCTTTTAACTTTAGTAACTTAATAATAAAGTCCTATAATATAACCTCCCATGGTCTTCCTGGTATTTTAATAGGTTATAGCCCTCTATATGGCTTATGCCTTATTAGTTTGTTCCTTTAGCAATCTAGATATTCTTTTATAACTTATCTTGCTAGTCCCTAGATTTCTTAAATAATATACTCCTTTTAAAGTCTTAATACTAAGCCTATAGCTCTGTTGTATTCTTATATCATTCCCTTGTAAAATTCCTTAATAAACTCCTCTGTAATAGACTTAGGCATATACGTTACTTCTCTGTTTTTGTATTGCTCTAAGTCTAGATTCTCTACCTATACTTTTTAGATTCTTTGTGTCTAATTACTCTCTAGTAACTTATAGATCTGACTTTCTTTAGTTGCTATAATCTTTAAATAATTATACCTAATTAATCCATCTTTATCTTTTTGTAATAAAGCTCCTAATAGCTTTTTGTTACTTTATAGTTTAGCTTTTCTACTTAGAGCGTCTGCTCGTGCATTGTCTGTACCCTTAGTATGCTAAATTTTGAAATAGTATTTTATAAGCATTTCCGCCTATCTAACCTGTCTTTGGTTGAGTTTCTTTATTATTAAGAATCCTGTAAGGTTCTTATAGTCTGTCTTAACCATAAATGGTTTCTCTATGCCTTATAAGAATGCTCTTTATTCCTTAAGTACTGCAACTATACCTAACAACTCTTTGTTGTAGATGTTATAGTTTAACTCTAGTGGTGTTATTTTCCGACTATAGTACGCTACTAGATGCTATGCGTCCTGGTGCTTCTGTAGCAAGTATGCTCCTAGTGTAAAGTCTAATACGTCTATCTCAATAACCGTATCTAACTTTGGTTAATAGATCTTGAGGATTAGTTCTTAGGTGAATAACTCTTTAAGTTTTTAGAATAGTTTCTTCTACTTACTACCCCAAACCTATGGTTCCTCTTTCTTTATTAGCCTTATAAATGGCTTAATGCTTTTTAACTACTGTGCTATAAACCTCCTATAGTAGTTACAAAACCCTAGAAATAACCTTAACTATATAACGTTTTCTGGTTCTTGCTAACTTACTATAGCTTTAACTTTCTTTAGGTCCATACTGATTTTCCCTAGCTTAATAATAAATCCTACAAAATTGGTTTTCCTTATAAAGAACTTATATTTCTTAACTGTTACTGGCATCTATTCTTTCTATAGTCTCTTTAAGACCCACTTAACGTGTTCTTTATATTCTTCCTTATTCTCTAAGTAAACGATAATGTTATTAAGGTATGCTATAATAAACTTATCTAGGTGTTCTCCTAATACACTATTAATTCGCTTCTAGAATGTTACTGGTGCGTTTATAAGCCTAAATTATATAACTAATGGTTTATATAGTCCTTTCTTTAACCTAAAGGCTGCCCTCCATTTATTACCTTCCTTAATTCTAATCTGATGGTACACCTATCTTAGATCTATCTTTATAAAGATCTTTGTGTTACCTATCCGGTCTTGGATTTTGCTAATTAAGGGTAAAAGATACCTATCCTTCCTAGTAATACTGTTTAACTATCTATAGTCCATACACATCCTAAGTTTTCTGTTTTTCTTTAGGATAAATAGTACTAGATATCCTACCAATAACTATAATGGTCTAATGTATCCCTTGTGTAAGTTCTCCTGGATAAACTCCTTAAGCGCTACTAACTCTATTTTAGTAAGCTTATAGATTAGAAAGAACTTTAGACTTATTCCCTCTTCTAATTCTATCTTATGGTCCCATGCTGCATGCTCTAACAGCTTTTTACTTTCTAGTAACCATAACTTTTTGCTATACTTGTAGTATCTCTTTGGTATATAACTTAAGCCTTGCTTAGTCTCTTTATATGTCGCTCTAACTTGGTACTATACTAACTTGGTTTGCTATCGTATCTTATATTATTAAGTATCCTTAATATTAACCTGACCTATAACCTAATTAATCTTTAGATTGTACTCCTGTAACTAAGGCATTCCTAGTATCACCTTATCCTATCCCAACGGTAGGATATTAAAAGACATTCTTACTAGTCTTTCTTTAATAGTTAGCTAAATAGGTCCTATTTTAAGATTAATAACGCCTCCTTTATAGGCTATCTGGTCTCCTAAAATTGTTATAAGTGGATATAGGTATTCCTTCTGTCTGTGTGGTAACCCTATCCTTTCTACTACTTTTGGTAATATATGGTTCCTAGTTGCTCTACTATCTACTAATGCTTTAAACTACTAATCTTGCCACTTAACTTATAAATTTAGGTGTTATCCTTAAATTTCTTTAAGGGTCTAAGGCTCTAACACTGGTTCCCTCTAGTTCTATATGCCTCCCCTTTTCCTAACTGTTGGCTGCTAGATTCTGCCTATACTTAGTCTAACCTTAGCTAATACTTAGTTCGTTTCTTTTCCTCTATATACTATAGATAAGTGTTCTCTGGGCACTCCCACTACTGTTATCTATCTAGGTATTCTTTTGTAAGGAATCTTCCTAATTAAAGTGTTAAGTCCCCTTAACCTTATACTTCTACTAGGTGCTATCTATATATATACTTAGCATTCCTAAACTGCTTTTCCTCTGGTGCCTAATATATCCTTACTAGGTACTTCCAGTTCTTGTTTTTTAGTGCTCTATATATATTGCACGTGTTATCTATACAAGCTATCTACAATAATGTATAATACGCTGTATGTTTTAGGTTAACTCTTAGTTTATTTTTATCCTTAAGTTTAAACCTATACCTAGTTAACCTAACCACTAGTATCTCTGCTACAGGTACTAAGATTTGTTACTTACTTCTTTAGTCCCTAGATCCCTCTTCTAGGTTCTTTAATATTATAATTAATGCTCCTTTAATATAACTTATCTGTTTTTCTATAATGGGTTAGTTTTAGACAACTTTTTTATCTAGCCATATATAGAAATCTACCTATTTGTTGTTATGTTGTTGCCTATACTACTTTCCATACAACTGGTTTAGTGTATATAGTCTATCTATTAGAAAGTACCTTATTATTACTACATTATAACATCTTTTAGTATGTCTTTTCTTAAACCTAGTTAGGATATCTAGATCCTCTTCTTATTCCAGTTTATCTAACCATTTTGCCCTAGGTGTCCCTGTACTTAGCCTATTAATAACTCTTTATATAGGTACTTTGTCCCTTATATAACCTAGCATAGCTAATCTTTTATCTAGCTTTTACTCTTACTATGTAATGATTCTTGTCCTAAACTTATCTATAGTTTCTTGTTTTTTGCGTCTTATAGCTAGGTCTTTATAGTCGTCTTACTTTTTAACCCTGGTATTAACTATTTAATCTTTAGGCTAAATACTGCGTTTACCTAGGATTGCTAACGTTCTTATTTATTCCCTAAACTTATAGTTCTTAAACTTGCGTCCTATACTTATTTGTTTGTCTGTGAACTAAATCACTACTCTTTCCCATCAGTTCTTGTCCGTTGTGGGTCCTTAGGTATATCTTATCTTATCTTAAAAGTCTTAAGCTTCTTATATCTCTTCTTAAGAATCTTAAGCCTGTGGCCTTTTGCCTTTATTGAGTAATAAGCTAGCGCTAGCAGTTGTCTACTTGCTTAGTTTCTTCTAAACGTTACTCCTATTGTCTTATAAAGCGATGGAAATTATATCTAATGGTGTCACAATACCCATTACTAAACCTCGTTCTGTAATGGTCTTAGTCTCTACTTCTATTTTAACCTCTCTAAGGTTTGTATACTCCTAGTAAGCTGCCTTTATTGCCTTATTGTCGGTAAATGCTTTACCTGTATTAAATTTATTATCTTTAATATCCAATCTATAAGCTGGTTTGTTGGTTCCTCTAAACTTAGATAATAATGGCTCCTATAGCTAATAGCTTGCGCCGTACTTGGCGTCCTTATAAATTTGGCATGCGTTGTTATAACAAAATATAAAACTATTAATTGAATATTCTTTTGTTCCTTGCAGTGCACTATTGTCCCTCTATATATATGTATCTCCTGCTGGTCTGGTTCCCTTTACTATATAATTACTCTAACCACCTCTATAGTCTTTGGCGAAATGACCTTATTTTCCGCAATTTATATAAGCCCTATCTTTAAACCATCTTTCTTGCTATAGAGTCCGCCTAAACGTCTTCTGCTACTAAGATCCCTGGTTTAGCCTCTACTCCTGGGTCCTGTAATTACTTAATCCTTAACCTTTAGGTTTCTATGGTTTCTTTCCCTATCTTTAGGTTTCTTTAGTACCGCTTAGGTCTATTAGCTCTACGCCATTCCATAGTTTTTAACTCTATGTCTATTATTGCGTACTCTGCGCCTTATACAACTGTGGAACTCTGTCTTGCCCTTTCTTAGCTTATTCCCTTTAATAGATCCTGTTATTAATCTTTATTAACTAGTCTATTAACTCCCTTAGAGTATCCGCATCTTCTATTAGGATAATTGCATCTTAGACTTTAGCCTTAAGTCCTTATTTATATTGTGCCATAAGCGCCCTGTCATTCCACTTAACCTATATGGCTAGTGTTTAAAACTGTGTTGTATACTTAATTGCCGAAGTGTGTTGTACTAAGTTCTAAAGCTTTTATTCTGCTGTGGTTGTAGCCTCTAGGTCTCTAAATATCTATATTAGTTATTCTATAAACCTATTCTAACTAGTAAATATATACCATACGTCCTAGTTAGTAGTTGTTATGCCATTAGCCTGTATTTCCGTAAGGTATAGTTTAAACTACTTAAGCGCCCTTCCTATTAGGAACAATCCTACATAGGCTACTTAATCCAATAATATTGCTAACTTTACTCCTTCCTATATTACCTTAAAGTGCATTTATATAAGAAATCCCTTAAGCTTTAACTTTTCTCCTAAGAACCGTTTAATTAAAGGTAGTTTAATTTTTACTGCTCTAATTCTATTAATGCGTTCTTTAAGTATCCTATTATTATCTTATAAGTAATTAACCATTTCCTATAACTAACCTTATGTAACTACTTAAGAATCCGTATCTGCTATACTAGTGTCTCCTACCCCTAAGGCTGTGGCTGCCGTCAACATCGTTGTGACTAGTGCTTTAGGTGGCATGTTATTCAATCTTATTTAATACCATAACCTTAGTAGTGAATGTGTAACGGAACCTTATAGTAGGAACTACAGTAGGTCCTATTATTGGGCTGGGTATGTAGGTAAGAATAAATTAATAACATAATAATAACTAGTGGAGTGGTTGCCTAACAGATTAACTCTAATTGTATTCTAAGATTTACTATAAGGAGAGAACTATCTATATGTAACGGGACTAGCCTAGTTATAGTAGGAATGTCTTGGTAAAACACTCGACAAGATAAACTTAACGCTTTAACCGAATTCTGCTAAATTCTGCCAGCTTGATTGACTTCTGCTAAGTTCTGCTAGATTAATCAAATTCTACCAAAGTCCGTCCACGTACGTACGTGCGTATGCATTAACCAAAACCCCTGACTATTTAATTATAAGATTCTCTGGTTATTCCCTTCTCTTCTTTACGCAACATCTTATTCTCTTAAAAAGCTATATACCCTTAGATTTAGATAGAATTTATATTATTCCTTTAAATTTTTCCTAAAGCCTCTTCGCGCCCTTATATTACATTGTGTTAAAAATAACTACTATTAAAATAGCAAACAAACCCTAATCCTCTTTAATAACTATGAGTATTATATCCCTAGTCAGGGAACAGTTGACTATAATGCAACAGTCCTTTATAGATGCCTTAGCTTAGTAGCGGGCTGCACTGGAAGCCTAGTATTAGTGATTAATGGAAGCACTCTACGAAGAACTCTGTAACGTCTAAGCATTTATATTAGAGACCCCAACACTGCCTATAAATAAAATTAATATAACTATATCTGAACCTGGCCTGTTAAATACAAACCCTAAACTAGTAATGGTAGCTTAACCTGTACCTATAACAAACCTAGTATCTACTATAAAATTAGAAAAGCTTCCTAACCCTCTAATGTTTAATAGAAATTAAAATAACCTATATCCCTTTATAACTAAGCTCCGTCTTAAACTTTTAATAAACTATAACTAATACCCTACTAAAGCTAGTAAGGTTAGCTATGGAATGTCTTATTTAAGCAAAGATGCTGCATAAACCATGGACCTATTCTTCTGTAATGGCACCTTCGTTAATTTTAAAACCTTTATCTCTCTGCTAGAATGAATATATGATAACGCCAGCTATAAATATACCGCTATTACTAAACTTAAAAACCTATAATAACGGAACTAAGACTTTACAAGCTTTTTTTTGGAATTTTTAGGCCTTGTTGGCGAACTAAATTAGAATAAAGCCGCTAGAGTTGCTGCTCTTTAATAAGCTATTTTGGATAAAATTAGAGTATAGTTAGTAGGTAGGGAACTGCTAAAGGACCTACCTGAATTTGCTATAATATGTTAATAAATTAATAAGGACCTTTAATATAATAAATAGACTTGTTTTCTGAAGCCAACTACACCTTATGTTTAAAGCTCTATGAAACCAATATATACCCTAAAGCGTAACCCTTTTCCGAAACCTACGCACGACCCTATAGACCTTAACGCCACTTAATCCTACGCACCCTTAGGAACCGGCGAACGAAGAACTTAAGCCGTAAATGGAGAATGCTTTGGATGTGGTAGAAAAGGACATATCTAAAGGAATTGCCGAACTCACCCTTTTGAAAAAGTCCGCCGTAGTTCCTCCCGGTCTTTAAATCGCACCCGCTTCTTAAATCGCACTTGTTCTTTAAGCCGTACTTGTTCTTTAACTTGTACTTGTTCTATAAATCATACCTGGTCGTCACGAAGTATCTTACCCTTGGCTAACTCGGAAAATAAATTGTCCTAGGGCCAAGTTATGCCTTAGGATAAGAAGTGGAAGAGTATAAGTGTCTAGGCTCTTCTAGCGCTGATACATAATATAACTCCCTTAATATACTTGGCGAAATTTAAATACTTGGAAAATGGAAGGAGGTACAAATCCTTATAGATAGCGGAGCCACTAATATGGGCTTTATTAATACGAACTACGCAAAAACCTAATACCTAAATTTAAAGAAACTTAATAAGCCCTAAGGCCTATAAGGCTTTAACGGCAAACCCTTAATATATAGCGAATTAACACACTACGCTCTTATAAAAATGTAGATAGGCGAATACCTTAAATACGTTTCCCTATTTATAACACCCCTAAAGCAATATAAGATGATACTTGGATATAGATAGCTAAAACAACACAACCCTTTAATTAGCTGGGTTAAAGAAATACTAAAGTTCTATATAACCTACTGCTAAAGTTATTGCTTAAAAACCTATTTGCCCTATAAATATGTATATAACTATTTAAATTTAAAATAATATAAATTACCCTTGCTACGAACCTTAAACTAATATAATAAAGCTATAACTGCCGATTGCAGTAAAGAATATAAAGATGTTATGTTAAAACCTCTTAAAATTTATATGATATAGGCCGCACCCTTTATCTTATTAGTAAAAAGATAAGATTACGAAATCTTTGCTATAACTATAGAAGATATTAAGAAAGCACTAAAACTAAAATAGTATATTAATCCTTAACCTCTTGTACCTAAAGAGTACTATAATCTAATTAATAAGTTTAAAAAACAATTTGTAGACTAACTAGCCCCATACTAAGATAAGCACGATTTTAAGATAGAACTTAAGCCTAGTATAACACCAAAGTTTAGTCCGCTATATGGTATATTATAAGAAGAACTGCTTATAATGTAATAATACCTTAACAAGCATCTAGAAAAAGGATTTATTTACCCTAGTTAATCTCTATTTGCCTTACCTATACTATTTATTAAAAAGCTAGGAGGAGGCTTAAGATTTTATATTAATTATTAAGCTCTAAATGTAATTATAATTTAAAACCAATATCTAATTCCCCTAATTTAAGAAACGCTTAACTGTTTAGCGAAGGCACGGTACTTTATAAAGCTTAATATAGTCGCTGCCTTTAATAAAATCCGTATATGTAAAGGAGATAAGAAGTATATAGCTTTTTATATATAATAGGGACTCTTTAAATACCTAGTAATGCTATTTGGCGTAAAAAACAGTCCTAGTATGTTTTAGTAATATATTAATAATACGCTTTGTGAATTCCTTAATATATTTGTTACTATGTATATTAATAATATCTTAATCTACTTATCCTTGCTTTCTAAACATTGGAAATATATTAGAATAGTTCTTAAACGCCTATAAGATGTGGGCTTATAATATAATATTAAGAAATGCAAGTTCCACGCGTCTAAGGTTACGTACTTAGGCTTAATTATATCCTATAATAAAATTAAAATGGACCCTAAGAAAGTTGCCGCGATTATAAACTAGGGAAGCCCTAGTAATATATAAGATGTTTAAGGATTTCTAGGATTTGCAAACTTCTATTATTAATTTATTAACTACTTCTTAGAAATTGCCTAGCCATTAGTAAACCTAATAAGAAAGAACATGAAATTTAAATGGACTACTAAATATGAATAAGCTTTTAATAACCTAAAGCATTATTTTATAACTGCTCCGATTCTCGCCTACTTTGACCCTGACCTTGAATATATTGTTGAAACAGATTTGTCTGATTATGCACTAGGAGGAGTGTTATTGCAATACAATAAGAATGGTGAGCTATGTCTAGTAGCCTTTCTCTTTTAGAAACTCGCCCCTGCTAAATCGAACTACGAGATATATAATAAGGAACTACTTGCAATTGTTAGATGCTTTAAATAATGGCGTTCTAAGCTTAAAGGATTATTATTCCTAATACGCGTATTAACGGACTACAAGAACCTATAGTACTTTATAACTATAAAATAATTAACGCAGCGCCAAATTCATTAGGCCGAATACCTCTTATAATTTAACTTTAAGATTACGTACTAACTAGGTAAACTTAATTAGAAGCCTAACGCATTAATATAATAATTATAGGACCTACCTATAAACGCTTTAGATAAATGGATTATAAATTAATTATAGATCTTACTACCCCCTAAATATTTTAAAAAGCTATATCCTATGTTCCTAGATGCGGAACTTGATAGAAATGAATTAGAAGTTAATAAATAGGAAATGGAAATTAATAAGCTAATGGAATGCAAATATAAGAACAATATATAGATAATAGATATAATAAAAGCAATTTGAATAGGAAAACGACAGTATAAGGATATTACACTCGCTAAATACAAAATTTAAAATAATTGATTATACTATTAACAGAAAATAGTAGTTCTAAATTCTAAACCTTTATAATTTAAGATACTTAATTTTATATATAACTTCCCTATAGTAGGGCATCCTGGCCGTATAAAGACCTATAAGATTATTTAACGAGTATACTACTGGCCTATAATGCATAACTATGTACGAAAATACGTTCGAATATGCAGGATGTACATATATAGAAAGACCTTTTATGTAAAGAAGCAAGGAGTACTTTAACCGCTACCAATTCCGATATAAAGATAGCGTAATATCTTGATTAACTTTGTAGTCGACTTGCCTAGCAGTAATAGGTTCACGAATATTATAGTAGTTATTAACCGCCTTATGAAAATGCGATATATGATTCCTATGGACTTGATTAATACAATATTAGTAGCTGAATGTTTTGTTAAGTATGTCTTTAAGCTACATAGACTTCCTAACTTAATAATATCCAACTATGGAAGCTAGTTCGTTTTAGACTTCTGGCAAGCTCTATATAAACAATTAAGCATTTAAATACAACTCTTGACTGTGTTTTATCCGGAGATAGATAGTTAAACCGAAATTGTGAACGTGATTATGGAACAATACCTATAAATATACTGCTCCTACCTGCAAGACGACTGGGAAAAATAGCTGCCTTTAGCTGAGTTTACCGCGAATAATATAATAAACGTATTAATAGGCGTGACGCCGTTCTATGCGACCTATGGACAAAACCCTTGACTTAGATTTAAACCATGACCCGAAATCGATATAATAGGACCCATGATTAAACGGATCCAGTTAATTAATATATATAACTTTGCTAATTAAATAAAGCAGTTAATGGAACTGTTACAAAGTGAATTAATGTACGCTTAAATAGTATAGGAATAGTATGTGAACAAAGGACGAGCTCCTATATGGGACTTTAAGGAAGGTAATATAGCTTACCTAAATATATAAAATATATGGACTTAACGGCCCTTAAAGAAACTTAATTAGAAGTTTATAGGGCTATACTAAATTAAGAAGAAACTAAGCCTATACGCCTATAAGCTTAAACTGCTAACTGAGATGAAAATACACCTAACGTTTTATATAAGCTTATTGCAACCTTTAAAAGATAATCTTATAACTTATAAAGTACCACTACTACCTCCTATAATTATTAATAATGGTAATAGTTCTTACTTTATTAACTTAATTAATAATATGCGATGGAAACTATAATCCAAATAATTTAAACTTCTTATTAAGTAAAAAGGATATAAAACACAAACCTAAGAAACCTATAATTAGATTAAGGCCGACGCGCCTTCCCTGGTAAAAGAATTCCATAAGGACTATCCTTTGCGGCCTACTCTAGCTAGATGGACACGATATAAAGGCAAATAACTGCCACCCAACACGAATACACGAAACTCGAATTTAAAAAGAACTTGAAATAAGTCACAACGTTTATAACGCGATCACGTAACACGCAAGATGTTAAGGAACTTTAACCGGCGGTTAAAGTTGTCTAATTGGTCAGATCTGCCTTGCTAAGACCGCCACCTAACGCAAAAATACAACACGCGATAAAAAAAAATTATGAATTTTTAACCAAATTGAATTATTTTAAACCTTCGGCCAAAGGGGGGGTACTGTAATAGGACTAGCCTAGTTACAGTAGGAATGTCTTAGTAAAACACTTAATAAGATAAACTTGATGCTTTGACCAAATTCTACTAAATTCTGCTAGCTTGATCGACTTCTGCCAAGTTCTGCTAGATTAATTGAATTCTACTAAAGTCTGTCCGCGTGTATATGTGTGTACGTATTGACCAAGACCCCTGACTATTTAATTACAAGATTCTCTGGTTATTTCCTTCTCTTCTTTATGTAATGTCTTGTTCTCTTAAAAAGCTATATACCCTTAGATTTAGATAGAATTTATATTATTCCTTTAAATCTTCCCTAAAGCCTCTTCGCGCCCTTACACTATGGTAGGGACTGAGGTCCTTTAAATACACAACTATACTCCTAAGAAATCCTCTCTTATACGTAAGGTACGCGTTATACGTGTTATATGCGGGCGTATACTACGTATACTTTGTACACTGCGTATAACATTATGTGACTCGCTTACTATTCCTCGTTATATGGCTCCACCGGATCTATCCTGGACCGTGCCTATATTAACTAACTAGCTTCCTGCGACTCTTCCCCAAGTAGTCGTAACATTGTACTTAAAGCGTCCGTAACACTAGGGGTCTTTTTTATTAATGAGGATATAGGTGGGACAGCTATAGATCTTCTAGTTAGTGTATATAATTATAGAATTAGTGTTACCTAGGGTAAGAGCTATTGCTTAAGCGGGCAGAGCTTGGTGCTTATTAACTAATATAGGCAACATATTAAGTCCGTATATAGCTGCCTTAGCGACTTTGGGCTAAAGCTTTAGTAGTAATTAAGTCTTAGTTAACATTACCCTAACCCTTTCTTTAACTAAGTGGTTGGCCTTCTCCGCAATTCCATTTTAGTGTGCGGTATACGGGGTAGAGGCCTTAGTAAGTATACCCTCGTTCTTAAAGAAATTGGTTAAGTCCTTACTAAACTACTTAGCAGCTCCATCTAATTGGAAGCAGCTAATTATTATCCCTATTTAAGTCTTGATTATATAGACGAACTGCTTTAAGGTAGAGGCCGTAGAGCCTCTATTTAATATATAGTAGATCCATTTAAAGCGTATTTAGTTATTAGTAAATAGTACCTAGTACTTCTCACTATAGAGGCCTTCGTATTTTAATGGCCTAACTATATTAACATGCACCTTTTTAAATATGCGATTGCTGCGTTGTTAAGGGCGTCTTAATATTTACTTCTTAGCCTTTCTAAGGTAACAGTCCTTATAGTAAAATGGCTTGTCCTTAGTAACTATAATCCCCTTCATACTTTTAGCAAGAAGACGTATCTAGGTAGGAGGAAGGTGTTATAGTTTCTTATACTAGGTCTCTATAGTAGCTTTAATAAGCACGCCTTTCTTATAAAGGCGCAATTGTGCGGTAGCTAGAGCTATTGCGAAAGGAACCTCTATAGGGTTGTCTACTAGTATAAACATATTAAGTCCGTTAATGCTTAGGATATAGGCTATTTCTACTTAATCTTTAATAAAGTTAATTATATTATAGAGACCATTAAAAAAGGCGCCCTTGCTTCGCAGAATACTAAGCGAGATAATGTTTATAAAGAAGTTAGGATAATAATATACATTAGTAAATGTAATAGTATAGGCTAAGTAATTAGTCTGGGTAACTATAAGCTTAACTAATCCTACGCCAATAGCCTCTATTAAGCCTCCTCCCATCTGGATTTAGAGAGGCTTAATTTTCTTATACTGCACGAACTTCCTAATGTTATTACTTATATAAATATTTAAGCAACTATCGGCTATCTAGGAGTCCTTAATATTCGTTCCTAAAGCTATAGCTACTAGCCTAATAACTTGCGTAGTAAAGATTAATCTGGTTGCCGAATTAGTAGCTTAAGAGGGGTAATTGGGTGTCCCCTTGGAGGCCTTATTAGTATTTAAGGCTGCTCTGTTACCTAAGCGCGGAGGCCGTTTCTCTCTAGGTCTCCACCATTCGGGTCTTAAATAGGCGTGCTTTATCTAGCAGCCTTTCTTACTACCTAGATAACCTTATTTGCACCATCCGTACTTATTTAAAGCATCTTTAGTAGAGCCTTAATTGCCTAATAAGGCACTGTAGCCAGCTCCACCTCTACCTTAACTATTGCCGCAACCACGGCTATTGCCGCGTCCTTATTATAAGTTACCTGGTGTCTAATTAAATAAGGTAAAGCTCTTGGCCAAGTCCTTCCGCTAGGCCTTGTTAGTAAGGTTAGTGATTAATTAAAGTAGTAAAATTGTATGTTTATTATGGATCTTATCACGTTAGATCTGAGCCCATATAGGGAAGTGTTTGTTGACGGTGTTAATAAATTGGTAATTAATAATCTTGTTATCTAGGGTAAGCTTTACCTGCTTAACTCCTTAAACCGCTTCTTGGTAATAGCTTAAGAAAGTAGTAATTACTTAGTCTGGTTAAAAGCAGAGCTTAATAAAAGTCTCCTATACGTTGGCCTTATAAATTAAGCCATAGGCCTTAAATAATTGCTTAAGGTGTTTAATATAGTCCTTCGCCGTCTACTTGTGCTCTAGGGCAGTAATGATTTCTTTGTTAATTATACCAAGGATAACTAAACAGGCTTTACCGTCGTCCTTATTATACTATTTGAACTCCTTGTTGTACTCGTCGCAGAGCACCTTATTGGTTAAGCGAATTAAATTGTTAGTGTCTGTAATAACTTAAGGACCTTATCTCGCTCCTCCTTGTCGGCATCTTTTGGTACTTAATTAATAGATATTGTGGGCTTTTCTTCCTAGAGCTTTAGGTAGAGGGGTGGTCCTTCTTAAATAATATATAGAAGGCCCTTACTACGTAGGTACGTATAGAGCTGCGTCCAATATTAATACTAATTTAAACCGTTGTTTTTGAGGCGTTAAATGCCTGGATAGTCTTTACCCATAGCGACGCGTAAATACACGAATTTGATGCGTAAACAAGCGAATTTAACACGTAATTTTAATGATAAGAAATGACTTTATACGCAGGTATAGTAACCTTTGATGCGGCCTATAGTAAGGCGTTAAATATAGAACAGTGCGATATGACCTAGCATGGGTATAGTAACCCTTAATGCAACCTGTGGTAAGGTGTTAATATTCTAAACTGTTAAAATAGCTGAACTATTGCAGCTTAGTAGCAATAAGTGCTTATAACCTAATAAACTTAATGATATTAAAACGAATAAATGTAATTATCTAGTTCTATCTATGACGAATATAGGTCCTTATATAGGCCTATATCTACGGTGGTAAAGTGATTGCTAAGGATACTGACTAAAATGGAAGCAAAGGGAACCTGCTTATATAAGCAGGAAAACGCATATGGAGGACTCTTCCAGAACCATTATTAAAGAGTAGGTATGGCAATACCCTAAGTATAGAGACAAACTAATGAGGAGGGAAAGGGCTGCAGGCCTAAGGAGCTTATAAGGAGGTGCCAAGGGCTAGCCGAAGGTTAGCCTTGGCAGCTCCTAAGAGCCCCTAAGCGTATATATAAGTAAAGGTCTAAAAGATCCCTTACAGATATTTAAGGACATTTTAACTTACCTTCCTTTAATAGTTATCTAAATAGGTCCTATTTTAAGATTAATAATGCTTCCTCTATAGGCTATTAGGTCTTCTAAAATTGTTATTAATAGGTATAAGTATTCTTTCTATCTGTGTAGTAACCCTATCCTTTTAACTGCTGCTAATAATATATAGTTCCTTATTACTCTACTATCTACTAGTACTTTGAACCTTTAATCTTACCACTTTATTTATAAATTTAAATATTATCCTATAATTCCTTTAAGGGTCTAAGGCTCTACTAATAGCTCCCTCTAGTTCTATAGGCCTCGCCTTTTCCTAACTATTAGCTGCTAAATCTGGTTTATACTTAGTCCACCTTTAGCCAATACTTAGTTTACTTCTTTTCCTTAATATACCATAGACACGTATTCTCTAGGCACTCCTACTACTATTATCTATTTAAGCATTCTTCTGTAAGGAATCTTCTTAGTTAAAGTATTAAGTCGCCTAACTCCTAAACTTCTACTAGGTGCTATTTATATATATACTTAGCATCTCTATATTACCTTTCTTCTATTAACTAATACATTCTTATTAGATACTTATAATATTTATGCTTTAGTACTCTATTTTCTCTTTAGTCTACAGCCTATTCTCCTAGATTCTTTAATATTATAATTAATGCTCCTTTAATATAACTTATCTATTTTTCTAATATAGCTTAATCCGATATAGCCTTCTTATCTAGCTATATATAGAAATCTTTCCACTTATCATTCTTATGTTGCTTATACTACTTACAGTATAACTCTATAAGTATATACAATCTATTTATAAGGAAGTATCTCTTTATTACTGCATTATTGCAACCTTTTATATATTATTTCGCAAATATAGTTAGAATCCCTAAATCCTCTTCTTGTTCTAGGTTATTAAGCCACTTAGCTCTTAGTGTGCCCGCCTTTAGCCTATTAGTAACTTTCCGTACTAGTGCTCTATCCCTTATATATCCTAGTATAGCTAATCTCTAATCTAACTTTTATTCTTACTATACGATAATTTATTGCCTAAACTTATCTATACTTTCTTACTTTTTACATCTTTTAGTTAAATCCTTAAAGTTCTTTTACTTCTTAATTATCGTATTAACTTTTTAACCTTTAGGCTAAACACCATTTTTACCTAGAACTGTTATAAACCTTATTTATTCTTTAAAATCTTAGCTCCTTAGAAATCTTTATCCTATACTTATTTATCTTTAAACTAAGCTGCTACCCTTTTCTATCGGTTTCTGTCTATTATAGGTTCTTAGGTCTATCTTATCTCTTCTTAAAAATCTTAAGTATCTCTTATCTTATCCTAAGAATCTTAAGCCTATAGCCTTTTACCTTTATTAAGTGGTAAGCTAGTACTAGCAGTCATCTACTTACTTAATCGTCTTTAGATATTGCTCCTTCCGTCTTATAAAGTAATAGATGCTATATCTAATAGTGTTATAATATCCGTTACTAAACCACGTTCTATAGTAGTCTTAATCTCTGCTTCTATTACGTTATTAAGGTTTATATACTCCTAGTTAGCTACCTTTTCTTCCTTATTGCTATTAATTAATAAGTACTCTAACTCCATTATTATTTTTACTAATCTTTATCCGTATATTATTGTAATATCTTAATCTAGCTTATAGAGTCGATCTTATTCTTTATTTAACTCTATAGTTCCCTTAAGTCCTTATAACTATAGCTCTTATAGCTAATAGCTTACTCCATACTTAGCGTCCTTATAAATTCGGCATACGTTATTATAATAAAACGCAAAGTGCTTAATTAAATACTCCTTGGTACCGCGTAATATACTTATATCCGCATTATTATACTTTAATAACCTTATCCTTATAAACTAAAAATAGGACAGGGATAGGCGTTAGGATTACTTATGATTTTATTTCGATTTTTTCTACTATTTTCCTACCGTTTTCTTACTACCTAATAGTTGTTAGTAACCTAGTATTTTACTAGGAAGCTGTAAACCCCTAGTCTAGGGATTTATAAACTACTAGGACATAGCTACTAGTATATGTTAAGCTGCCTAGAAAGGATTTATATATATAGAACTATAGCGCCATAGCCTAGAGACTGCATGCGTAGTATTATACGTAGTATAATACAATGGATATAAAAAAAAACCTTATGCCCTTTACCGCGTAGTTACTCTAACTACCTCTATAGTCTTTAGCGAAATAATCTTATTTTCTGTAATTTATATTAGCTTCTTTTTTAAACCATTCTTCTTACTATAGAGTCCGCCTAAACGTCTTCTACTACTAAGATCCCTAGTTTAGCCTTTACTTCTTAGTCCTATAATTACTTAATCTTTAACCTCTAGGCTTCTATAGTTTCTTACTTTATTTCCTACGTTCTTTAGTACCTCTTATGTCTATTAGCTCTAGTCTACTATTCTATAGTTTATAACTCTATGTCTATTGCTGCGTGCCTTACGCCTTATACAACTATAGAACTCTATCTTGCCCTTTCTTAGCTTATTCCCTCTAGTAGATCCGATTATTAATCTTAATTAACTAGTTAATTAATTCTTGTATAGTAGTCACGTCTTCTATAAGAATTATCACGTTCTAGACTTTTGCCTTAAGTCCCTATTTATACTATGCTATAAGCACCCAATTATTCCATTTAACCTATATTGCAAGCGTTTAAAACTATATTATATACTTAATTACCAAAGTGCGTTATACTAGATTTTGGAGTTTTCTTTCCACTATAGTTATTGCCTTAAGGTTTCCAAATATCTGCGTTAACTATTCTGCGAACCCGTTCTAACTTAAAAATATATACCATACTTCTTAGTTAGTAGTTAATATACCATTTACCTGTATTTCCGTAAGGCAAGGTTTAAACTATTTTAGTACTCTTCCTAATAGAAATAGTCCTATATACGCTACTTAATCCATTACTATTACTAGTTTCACTCTTTCTTGCATAACCTTAAAGTGTATTTGCGTAAGGAATCCCTTAAGTTTTAACTTCTCCCCTAAGAACCGTTTAATTAAGGGTAACTTAACCTTAGCTGTGCTAATGCCATTAATTCTATCTTTAAGTGCCTTATTATTATCTTATAGTTAGTTAACTATTTTTTATAACTATTTAACTGTAACTAGTTGCAAATCAGTATCCCTTATACTAGTATCCCCACTAGTACCTAAGGTGGTTACCGCCATTGATAGCGTTGTAACTAGTACTTTTGGTAGCATATTATTTAATTCTATTAATACTATAACTAGGTAGTAAATATATAACAAAGCCTTATAGGAAATACTACGGTAGACTCGCTAATAGGCTAAGTATATAGGTAAATAAGAAGTTAACAATATAATAATAACTAGTGAAGTGGTTGCCTAATAGATTAACTCCAATTATATTTTCAGATTTACTATAAAGAAAGGAACTATATAGGTAGGGAATGTGGTCCTTTAAATATATAACTCCTTCCTATAGTAATAAATAAGTACGTTAGTACGTTAGTACATTAGTACATCCCTTATATTCCTACGTTCCTACGTTCCCACGTACCGAACCTGGTAATGTAATATGTTATATAACTTGGCTACCTCTTATCCTATGGTTCGACTGGTTCTAGCGCCCCCTAAGCTTCTACTACTAGTTCGTTTATGTCTCTTCCTAGTAGTTATACTACTGCCGATATAAGGTCCGTAATAAATACCCCTAGGGGTTAAACTCCTAGATGGCTATAACCACTGCCGGTTTCTAAACGCCCTTAGCAATATATTATAATAGACTTGAAATTATTCCTAAAGGATAAATATGGCTATAATATGGCCTTATAGTAGTTAACTAACTAACTAAGTAAACTATCTCTCTTCCTTACTTTAAGACTATAACTGTAAAGAATATAGCCTATATATACGTTAATAATATCTACTGGATTTATAGCGCTTCTAAGTTAATTGTCTCTAACTATAGACCCTAATTTATATTAGACTTTTGGGATAAGTTCTACCATATTCTTAGGATTAAGATTAAGCTCTCTACTATATTTTATCCTTAGACTAATAGCCAAACTAAGATTATAAACTAGTACCTTAACTAGCAACTTTGTCCCTTTATTAGCTACTATCAGGATAACTAGTTAGAACTACTACCTATAATAGACTACGCATAGCTTACGCTCCCTTATAATAGTATAGGAATATTACTATTTAAGTTACTCTATAGATATAAGCTATAAACGTTCTTTAATTAGGATAGACCTATAGGACCTATAACGGCCCGTAAACGCCTTAACTATAAAGAGGCCTAGATATTTACTAAGAGAATATACTGAGCTTAGGAAATTGCCTAAGTAATTATAAAAAGGATATAAGAGAAGAAAGAGGCTAACGTAAACTAATATTGCCATAAGGTAGACTTCTAAGTAGAAAATAAGGTATAGGTGTTAATAAAAAACTTAAAGGCCTAGAGGCCGAGCTATAAACTAGACTATTAAATAGCCGGTCCCTATAAGATTCTTAAGAAGGCAGGGAACTCTTTTAAAGCTAAGCTACTAGAGTTAATAAAGATCTACCCTATTTTCTTTTTAGACTAACTATAGAAGGCCGCGGACAACCTATTGCCTAAATAGTATAACAATCCTCTACCGCTAATTTAGATTATAGAGCATAAGAAATAGAAAGTTAAAGAGATCTTAGTAGTTAAGAAGGACCGTAGTACTTTAAAATACTATATAAGCTAGGTAGGTTATAACAAAGATCTAGAATAGAACCCTGCGTCTAATTTTAAGTACTCTCCCTATAAGCTATAATATTTCTACCTAGTCTACCTAGACCTCCCTAGACTACCATATAAACTAAATAGCTGGATTAAATACTAAGAAAAGGGGTTAGATAACTATAATAATTTAGACCACGATAAAGAACTTAGATAAAGCCTAAGGGTAGGCTTTTTAGAAGGGGAGGGAATATAACGGTGCCAGAGTACGTTACCTGCTACATTGCCGTTTCTAGGGCAATTTGCTGCTTTTTGGGCAATCTGCCAAATTCTGCCAAATTCTATAAGTACTACTTATAGAGCTAACTAATTAGGATTTTCCATCCCCGGGATAGAAAATCGCTATTAGCTCGCTTACCACTAGCGCCTTGGCGACCCCTTGTATCTCTTTAGTCTTTAATAGTCTTCTTTTCCGTCTTCTCCTTAGCTTAGTATTCTTATATAGTAGCAATCTACAAGCTTTGGTTTAGAAGCAGTTGTATAAGCCTATTACACTAATAAGCACTTTAGAGCCTTATTAAGCGCGTATAACTAAAGAGTATTATCCTTATACTTACGCCGTTATTTTATAGATAGTATACTAATCTTATAATAAGGATCCTTATAAGTAGCTATTATATTATTAAACTTACGCAGATTATAATTACTTAGTATTAAACTAGTAGTATCTACTTCTTAAGTTTTTTTTAGGTAGTAGTTAGTTTAGAGGTATTAGCTTAGGAAAGTATAGTCTATAAGTATTAGTTTAGGGAAGTATAGCCTAGGGAGTAGGTAGTAAAGATAAAGTAGATTAGTAATAAATAAAAGGGTAAAGGAGGTATACCTATATCGCGTTATATAAATTAAACCTTTTATAAGCCCGTATAGACGTATATTATCTATTTTTTAATTGGTTTAGCTCTAGGTACAGATATCTAGAGTATCTTTAGCAATAATTTCTAAAATCTAGTACTTAATATTAAGTCTCTATTACTACTATATGGTGGGCTTACCGTGGGTAGCTATATAGTTATCTATATAATATAATTACTAGATGCGATTATAATTAGGTTAGTTATGTTCCTATATAATATAATATAATATAATATAATCGTAACTAACTAACTAATTATTGCTATTACTAAGTTTAGCTCCTTTTGATCCATATCGAACGATTAGTGGTATAGAAACGGGAGGGCAAATTGGAGAGTTCATTTTGATTTAGTGGCCGAGTTTAGGGGAGAGCCGGATTCTAGGTAAATAGGCTCACAGCTAGCTCTCTATTGGCTCCCTATAGAAGCCATACTAAAGAGGCAGTTTAAATAATAAGATACTAAGTGGGTATCATCGTAAAAGAATATCATTAATTTGCCAATAACGTAGTTTATAGCTGGCAGAGTGGGTAATAAGCAAGTAAGCCAAGCTAAGGGCCCTTAGCTTGCTAGCTTGTAATTTTAGACGCCTTTAGCTTGCTAGCTTAGCTTACTTAACCGAAATTGTTTAGCTTACTTGCTTGCTTGGCCGCTTAATTAATTTTAGATATAATTTTTGGTCTTATATACAAAATTAAGGCATAAGCCACCCAAAAACTCCTCCGCGGCTACGACTTATATAGTATAATTATGCAGGGCCGGCTATTACGAGGCTTAGTGTGGTGTTGAGGACGGCTTTAAGGAACGCTTTAAGGAACGCTTTAAGGGAGGCTCTAAGGGAGGCTTAGAGGGAGGCTCTAAGCGAGGCTTTAAAAGAGGCTTTGGTAATAAGGACGCTGCTACTAAAGCACCTAGATGTTAGCTTTTTCTTATAGAGATTATAGCAAACTTACTACTTATACTAGATCTTTTAAAGCCCATCTTATTATAGCTGCAATTACACTGTAAGGCAGCAATAATATTAGGGCGAAGCCTTAAGCGATAAGGCTCTAAAAGATCACTAGCCTTACTGAACGCCCGCTCGCAGTTATTGCTTATAGCTAGTATAGTTAATATATCTAGAGCCATCTTTAAGAGCCTTAGCCGAGTTGTTTGCTCCTACTACTAATATAATATAGGATCGTTGTTATGGGACACCCCCGTAATACCTTACATACGTCCACCTGTTTCCACTAACTAAACAACCGGAGACTAACCATAAGATAGCAATCTAATAGCAATCTACCGTCTCTACTATCGGAGTTGCCAACTAGCAACTTTAAGGACCTCTAACTACCGAATTCTGTTAAGTTCTACTAGAACCGCCACCTAAGCTCTACCCTGCCCGTGTGTAGTATAGTACCCGTTAACCTAGCAACTAAGCAAACGTTATATACCCTTTTTCCCCTATTTCCTACTTCCTTTTCCTTACGCAATGTCTTGACTTTATTACGCAGTTTATATATATAGCTTAATAATATCTACTTCGCTATATATTATCACCGCTTATGCTCGCTCTGTAATACTACGTTGCGTTAACCTTATATACCACCCTCCAAAATGCAGAACGACCCTAAAGCCCCTATAACAGCCGCTAGTATTATGTCCGCACTCTAAGAACAATTGGCAGAGATATAGAAGTCCTTTATAGACGCCCTCGTATAGAACTAAGCCACTTTAACTTAATAATAAGCCGAACAAGAAGCATAATACCTGTAAATAATTAAGGACCTTTAAGAAGAAGTCCGCACCCTTAAGATGCCTATACTAGGGCCCTAAGACCAAACGCCTTCTTTAGAGACGAATACGCGAAACAAGAGTCCTAAACCTATAGTAGCTATTCACCCCAAACTAACTACCGTACTGTAACGATCTAAACGACTACTAGACCCTCCAATATTTACTAGTAAATAATAAGAACTCCAATTATTTCTAAGCTAGCTTAAAAATAAGCTAATTGGTAATACTAACCACTACCTAACTAAAGCTAACCAACTCTGCTACGTCCTAAGTTGACTAAGAGGAGATATAGCTAACCTTATTAAACCCCTTTAACCGAATTTAGTATAAAGTCTAGTTGTACTTCTTAAAGCTATATACAGTAACCCAAACCGCTAAGCTACTGCTTAGAGAAAGATAAACTATATAACTTAAGGAACGAAAAGCTTTCTAATATACTTCTCCGAATTTAACTGTTATGTAAAGGAAACAGGCTGAAACGACTCCGCACCAGTTAATAGCCTTATTAAATCCCTAAGTTTTGAACTAAAAACCTCCCTAATAGGTATAGACCTACCGGGAGCCCTTAACGCCTACGTAAACGTTATTAATAAATAATACAATAATATACTACGCCTGATACCAAAGTCTACTCCTTAATACAATATAACAGCTCTATAAATAACTACTAAGTTATTATCTCAGCCTAAGCACCCTAACGCTATAGACATTAACTCTAGAACCCTAGTGTATGCCCCACTAGGGTTCCTTAAATAAGAACAACACATTAAGCTAGGCCTTTACTTTAAATGCGGAAGCAAGGCTTATATTTTAAGATACTGCTTTATTCCTATGCCCTAACACAATTTACAAACAGCTAATACTAGCAACCGTTTACCGCACTAATCCTCTAGTCACCGTCCCTAATCTTTATATAGCTTTAGCCCTATATCTAGTAAGCACCACTTACAAGGACGAAGTTATAGCTAATATTCCATAGAAACCCCACCCTAGTTGCCTCTAAAAGGAAGGTCCTAGAGCTAAGTCGCTCTCTAAAACAGCGCTGCCTTAGAATCTCGTTAAATGCTCTAGATATCACGAATTCTAACTCTTAGGATTATAGTATAACTGTTAACTGTTATCTTTAGTAGAATAATTAATAGGCTAATACTTAAGTCCTAATCAATATAGGAGCTAGTAGCATAGGATTTATTAACAAGATCTTTATATAAGATAACGGTTTTACCCTAACCCCCCTTAACTAGCATATTAACGTATTTAGATTTAATGGCAAACGCACTATTTTAGGCTATATTACCTATGTAGTATTCCTAAGACTCTAATACCTAAACTATAAAGAACTAATTAGGCTTTTTATTACCACCCTAGGTCACTTAGTAATACTTAAACAACCTTAAATAAAGCTATATAAGGTAACCATTAATTAAGACAACCTTAAGCTTCTATTTACCGCCTCCTATTGCAAGCAGAAGTGCCTTATAACTTACAGCTTAGACCCTAAACCAAAATCTAAAAAATCCACTAGAATCCATTAGTCTAAAATTTCCACTAATATCTACCCTATACCTAAAAAGTCCACCCAGTTCTACTAAGAACCCGAAAATTATACTAAACCATATAAACCAACCCTAACTACTATACCACCCCAAACTAAGTAGAAGCCTAAACTTAAGCTTAATATACAAAAGTACCAGAAGAACTAGTATTCTACTATAAAAAGGATACTTAAAGAACCTAAACCCAAATCTAATACTAACTCTATGCTTAATACTAAACCTAAAGTTAAACAAGAAACAGTAAATAATTAAAAAAAAGTTACCAGCTAGCAACTTACCCCCCTTTCTACGGATATCTATATAATTGGAGCTACCCTATTAGTATAACTTACCAGGAAACCTAAACACACAATCTTTACTATTATAATAGCCGATATTAAAAAGGCCCTAGTACTAAAGAAGCATACTAACCCTGCCACAAAAGTACCAGTATGCCATTATAAGCATCTAGAAGTATTTTTATAAAAGAAAGCTAATAAGTTAGTAAAGCACTAACTATACAACTACAAGATTATACTTAAAGAAGGAAAACAGCTAGGATTTAGACCCCTATATAGAATATCCCAAAACAAACTCCAAGTGCTATAGAAGTACTTAGACAAATACTTAAGTAAAGAATTTATTAGAGCAAGCTCTTCGCCTATAGCTATACCTATAATCTTTATTAAGAAACCTAGCGGCGGTTTATACTTCTGTGTAGACTACCAAGCTCTTAACGCTATTACTATTAAGAATTAGTACCCGCTCCTATTAATTTAAAAGACACTAAACCAATTAAGTAAGGCTCGCTACTATATAAAACTCGACCTTATCTACGTATTTAACCGTCTCTATATCGCAAAAGGAGATAAATGGCTCACTGCATTCCATACTAAGTATGGACTATTTAAATACTTAGTAACACCGTTTAGCCTCACAAATGCCCCAAGTTTATTCTAACACTTTATAAATAATACCTTACAACCTTACCTAGACATCTTTTGTACTACTTATATTAATGACATTCTAGTATACAGCAATAACCTAACTAAATACAAGAAACACGTTAACCTTATCTTAAAAGCCTTATATAGAGCTAGCCTACAATTAAATATAGACAAGTACGAATTCCATAAAATAGAAGTTCTATACCTTAGACTTATTATTTCTATAGATAGTATACAAATGGACCCAAAGAAAATTAAAGCAATTATAAACTAGCAAGAACCCAAGAACGTTAAGGACATAAGAGCCTTTATAGGATTTGCTAACTTCTACTAATAGTTTATTAATAACTTCTCCGCCCTAGTCTTACCCCTTATAGCTCTAACCCAAAAAGACAAAACCTTTATCTTTAATAAGAAATGTAAGAAGGCCTTTACCTATCTAAAAGTCATGTTTACCACCACACCTATACTTTAACACTTTAACTTAAACCAAAAGAGTATTATAGAAGCTAACTCATCTAACTACATTACTAGAGGCATTTTATCTCAGTATAACAAGGAAGGAGTACTACACCCTATAATATACTTCTTAAAACGACTAAGTCCAGCTAAATATAACTACGAGATCTACAATAAGGAATTATTAGCCATTATTAGATATTTTAAACAATGGCAACCTAAACTAGAAGGCGCTGGATTTCTAATTAAGGTCCTTAGCAACTATAAAAATCTACAGTACTTTACAACCACAAAATAGCTAAGTTATTATTAAGCCCGCTAATTAGAATATCTATCTCATTTCCAATTCTTAATTATATACCGCTTAGGCGTTTAAGGTTAAAAACCTAATACCCTAACCCAACGTTTACAAGATATACCAGCATAGGAAAAAGCGCATACCTACTATAATTAAACCCTGCTTCGCCCTAAATTATTTAATCCCCTAGCTAAAGACCTTACAGTATACATCCTTAAAATAACTAATTAATTAGTTAAACAAATTATAATTAATAAATACCCAAATAATAAGTTTATCCAAGAGACACTTAAGCTAATTCAAGATAGCGTTAAACGCTCCAAAAAGATCTCTCTAAGTAAATATAAAGCTTATAGAGATCGCTTATACTACTAGAACCACCTAGTTATACCTAACCACAATAAACTTAAGCTTAAGCTTCTTAAACACATATACGACCTACCAATAGCCAGCCACCCAGGCCATAGAAAAACCCTAGAACTACTCCAACAGGAGTACTACTAGCTAAACATATATAATACAATATAAAGGTATATCTCTAGCTGCTATACCTACCAACGAGCTAAGGCTTTATATAAGACATATAACGGCTTTCTAAAGCCACTACCTATTCCGGACTAAAGATGGAAGGACATCTTAATTAACTTCGTCGTTAAACTCCCTATAAGTAAAGGCTGTACGAACATTATAGTAGTTATAGACCAACTATCTAAAATAAGACACTTAATCGCCTGTCCTAATATATTAACACTTACCGTCGCCCAACTGTTCCTAGATTATATATAAAAACTCCACAAACTCCCTAAAACAATTATCTCTAATAGAGGCAGCCAGTTTATCTCTATATTTTAGAAAAAACTAACTACCCAACTCCGCATTAAAGCACTATTATCTACAGCATACCACCCAGAAATAGATGGTCAAACAGAACGTGCAAATGCTATAATGGAATAATATATTCGGATATACACATTATATCTACAGAACAACTGGATGGACTGGCTTATATTTACTAAGTTTACTACAAATAACTCCATCTTAGAAACCACAAAGGTCTCCCCATTCCTAGCCAACTACGGCTAGTATCCACAAATAGGTTTTAAACCCTTTAGTAATATTCCTTGCCTGGCTTATTAGGCCTTATAAGTTATAGAAGCAAACAAATTTATAAAGAAGATAGAAGAACTATAAAAGTTCCTTACTAACAAAATAATATAGGCCCAATCTATCTATAAAGCCGCAGCAAATAAGAACCGAACCCTAGCACTAGCCTACTAAATTAGTAACTTCGTCTGGCTAGATATAAGAAATCTGAACACAAAACAACCTACTAAGAAACTTAATTAGAAGAACGCTGGCCCTTATAAGGTTAAAAAAGTTGTCTCTCCTTATACCTACCAACTAAAGCTCCCTAATACGGTTAAAATCCACCCTATATTCCATACGTTAGTCCTCCGCCCTACCACCCCTATATTAGACGCCCTACCTAAACAGATCTAAGACCCTCCCCCACTAGTTAAAGTAGATAGTAAGAATAAGTACCTTATTAAAAGAGTTAACAATATTAAGTATAATAAACGGAAACGCAAATATATATACCTTATAAAATGGAGAGGTTTTACTAAACCCTTATAGGAACCTGCCAACTCTATAGGACTTACACAAGCCGTAGAAAACTTTTACAAACTCTACCCAGAACTACCACAGCCCCATCTCGCAGATGCTCGAGTTTAAAGGGGGGGTACTATCACAGGACACCCCTGTAACACCTTACACACGTCTACCTGTTTCCACTAACTAAACAACCGGAGACTAACCATAAGATAGCAATCTAATAGCAATCTACCGTCTCTACTATCAGAGTTGCCAACTAGCAACTTTAAGGACCTCTAACTACCGAATTCTGTTAAGTTCTACTAGAACCGCCACCTAAGCTCTACCCTGCCCGTGCGTAGCATAGTACCCGTTAACCTAGCAACTAAGCGAACGTTATATACCCTTTTTCCCCTGTTTCCTACTTCCTTTTCCTTACGCAACGTCTTAACTTTATCACGCAGTTTATATATATAGCTTAATAATATCTACTTCGCTATATATTATCACCGCTTGTGCTCGCTCCGTGACAATCGTGCGCAAGCAAATAATTGTTATTAAAAGGCTCTTAAACCTTCTAAGTCTCGTATTCGTCAGCGTCGGAAAGGCCTTAAGAGCAACAAGTATTGGCGTAAATATAGTCATCTCTACCTAACGCCGCGTGTGTTCGTTTTTAAGGCTAAGTTAATATAGTTAAAGGCTCTGGTTAAGCTTTATATTAAAGCCAAAGATTAAGGACAGCTATATTGTTTTTAATTAGCTAATTAGGGTGATCTGCCTATATATACTTGCAGAAGTTCTTATAGAGAGGATAAAGTAGAACAGCGGTGTAGTAAATGGGAGTTATATTAAGCTTCTTAAAATACTTCTTAAGCTTTAACCAGCCACAATTAAGGTTAATTATATAGTAATCCTTAATCGGTTCTTAATCTAGATAGCTTTCTACTATTGCTTTAGCTACTTAAGCTTTCCTTTCCTTAAAGAGCTTAAGCAGCCAATTAAACGTAGGAATAACCTCCTAAATTGCATTATATAGGCCCGACTTGCCTCTAGCCTTAAGCAGCTTAGTAGCTTTATAAATTGGTAATAGAATATTAACGTAGTTAATAATAATGTCCTAATTATAAGAGTCTAAAGCTCCGCCTGCAATAACTAGGGGGGGTAGAGGCACCTTCTTTCCTTTAGCTATTAGAGGAGCCACTTCCTTCTTATATTTCCTAATTATATATTATATAATTAAATTAATTGGGCTATAAAGAAGGATAGCTTAGGCAAAGGCGTTGTAATAATTATTTTATCTAGTTTTAACTAGCTTTATTACTTAAAGGATTTTAACACTACCTACTAGTAGATTGCTCTGCTCCAATTGCTAGTAATTCTTAAAGATTTAATAAAGCTAAGGTGTAGTAATAGAATTAAGAATATTAATAAGAACGCTAAGAGGGCCTTCCCTTTACTATTCTTTAAGGAAACGTTCTCCGTCCTACTTAGTAGGAATTAGTAAAAGAATAAGAAGTTAAAATTTATTAGTAAACATACTAGTATATTCGCATCCTTATTCTTATAGGCGTCTTTATCTTTTCCAAATAAAATTAACTAGGCTATAAGATTAAGGGTATAAGCCACGCACTAAATCCAGTAAGTCTCCTTCTTAAAGCCGAACTTGGTAGATAGGTAATTAAGGCAGATACTATTATTAGCGGCGTTGTTAGTAATAAAACAGCTAAGCCTCTCTTTACTAACGCTAAAATGGGTAAGGACACTGCCTACTACTTTGGCGTAGTTAATTCCTATATAGCGGCCAAGTTGCTCTGGTAGAGTAATTAAGTAGTTAACAACCCTGCCTTTGCGATTAAGGTAGTAAACGCATACGCTAGTAAGAGAGTATTTGCCACTACGCGTAGTCTAGCCATTAAATAAGAAATAAAGCTTTAAGCGGGCGTTCGCAAGCTCATTAATTATAGCTGGCTGGTAGGCCTTATAGTTCTGCATTACATAAAGCTAAATTAATTAGTATGTTTTCCAAATCCACCTCTTAGCGTTAGGGTTGGCAGTAGCTATTATAGTACAAAAGGAGGGTGTTTCGACTTCTTATAGAGGATAATTATTCTTAGTAATCCACTTAATTATAGCCTGCTAGAAGGTGTTCTTGTTAAAGCTACCAATAAGATCATTTGCAAGGCCTTAAGATATCTTATAACTTTTATTAAGAACCTTAAGTATTATTGCCTTCCGCTTCTTCTTAAATTTAATTTCACCCTATTTGTTATAGCTATAGCCTTTCTTTTCCTCGGTAAGGTATTAGGATGTAGAAAAAGTAGCAGCAGTAATATTAAATCGGCCGCCCGGTATACCATACTAATAGTAATACTTGTATTCCCAGAACAGTTGCTTGCTAGTACGATATTAAAGCCGATATTTATACTTATAGATAAAGCTCTAGCTCCTTTCTAAAGCTTTAAACGGCCTCTGGTATTGCCTAAGGCGTTCCTAATTAATTCCATTATAATTAGTCTTAGGATTGGTATTATTTAGAGCCGGTAGGGATGCATCTAGAGCAACAGCTTCAGAAAGTGTGATTGTAGGTGTTAAAGTGGCTATCGCGTTCACGTTAGCTTCGGTAAGATTTTAGGCCATAACTAATAATAGGGCTAGTGTATAGCTCCTAGATTAGTGGTGTTTTAGGGGGTGTTAAGGGAGAAATCTCCTTAATTCTTAGATCGCGACTTGCGCGCGAGAAGGCTTGGCGCGGAAAAACAATTATATAGAGCAAAACTTAACACAAAAAGTGTATCACCGGGTTAAACTCTCACCCAAAATCTTATATATATTTCTTATTAAGCGGTTAAGTAAGCAAGCAAGCTGGGCCTAATTGGGCTTGCTGGCTTGCCAAAATTAGGCCTTTCAGCTTGCTTGTTACCAACTCTGACAGCCGGTATGCATTAATTCAGGAAGTAAACTGATGAAATAGACGAAATAGAACCGTTGCAACACTAGTCAGAAAATGGAAAGGAATTAGATTAATAACACACTTTAAGAATCATTTTCAAGGGCCTAGCCATTCCTATCTACCATCTCCTCTTCGTCAAGAGGTTCTCGCCTCTTCTTTGATTCCTTTCGGCCCCAAAATATATAAAACATAAAGCATAGGGTTGTTGAAGGTATCGTCAGAACAGCCCACACCCAGAATTTATTCGTGTTGCCCATCCAGTGATTCATAGCAAAAAAGGGCATGGACAGAATAGCCTATATCCTGTGAGCATTCCTATGTCTGAGTAGATATCTATGGAAAGGACTTACCGCAAATGAAGTTCCCGGAAGGAAAAAGGCGGTTAACAGCGCGATCTGCAGTCTTCAGCATTATAATGACGATCTATAAGGAAATTAGATTACCGTCTTCATGGAAACACTGTCTTTCATCATCTGTTCAGACAATCTTTGGGTTTGTCGAGCCATATGCCGGGTCATTTTAGCTTCCTCTTGAGTGGCTTGAAGTATTTTGTTCATCTCTTCTGTCAATTGTTGAGACTGGACGGTGATGATGCGCGATTGTTCTGCTTCAGCTTGAGTTGCCTTTAGTATTGCTTGCATAGCTTTACTGTTCTCTACTAGCAACCTGTCATTTGTGACTTGTGCGTTGTCCACAAGCTTGATATGGTGAGCCTGAAGTTCTATTCTGCGGATTTTAAGGCTCGGCGGTGGCTTACTAGAGCCATGACGTTGTCGGTCTTGAGCTGAAGCTCATCCCTAAACCTAGTAATAGAAGACAACTGTGTTGTGATTTGTTCTAGGCTTCGAGACACTAGGTCGAACGACGCGGCAGACCGCAGTCCAGAATCTACAAATTTATTGTGGAAATTGGTATTGTACTTCTTTATATCTTGAACGACGTCAGCCAGCAGTGCTAATTCGGACCCGTAACGTTGGAGGTGAGCTGTCATGCAGTGAAGAGCTCGGTTGGTTTCAGAATTGAGTTGGGAGAAGCTTTCAATTTCTTGCTGTCGCTTGACGAGTAACGTTTCTTCCTAAATAACCTGTCAGATCAGCCTAATTGGCGACGCTGGAAGCATTACGGACATAAGCAATAAGCTGATCGTTGAAACTGTTAAGCGCGTTGTTCCACCATCTTAATACGCTTGTTAAGAAAACGGCTTGGGTGTAGAAGGGGTCTCGTGCAGAACAATCCCTGCAATCTCCTTCCAAAGTCTCCTTTATTCTTAGAATTGGCTCCTCCACGACTCTCTTCCACCTACCGTCCTGGAAATTGAAGACGATTGTCGAGCTCTTATCGGTATCCCGGTTATACCGAAAATATATTGCTATCTGAGACCCACGGACGTCAACTTCATGCTTAGACAAGTGTAAATAATTCAGAGGGTTCATTTGGCTCTTGCCTGCAGAACTGGGGATATGCTTCTTCTTTATATCTGAGCATTGGACTTGAACGCGGACAGGAAGTAAAACCCAGAAATCGAAATCATCTTTAGAGATCAGTGATGGACGTGGAAATCCTCTGCCAGAAGAATGGTGGATATTGGCAAGGGAAGTAATGAAAGTGTGAGACATTTCGAAATATGAGCTGAGAAGATTGAAAGCCGAAGCGGAGAGACGGAGTTTGTTAGAGTCCCTGGGCCATGGTATACCTCTTCTGACAAGATATCTGTTTACAAAGCTAATAGTCCTTTAGTGTTGGAAGGGGATATTTGTACGAGTTTATTCGCCTTACAAGAATTCAGAGATCTTGGTATTGTTTTGATCGCTCTAAAATGTCCGTCAAGGAAAACAATCATTCAATAATATCGGGGTGAGAACCTTCAAATATGAATCTAACAGACGTTCATCCAGTAATTTGTCCATGGCAACTATAGTTATTATATTGTCAGCTATTCCCTCTCTACTATTTTAAACCAGTCACCTACTGCCACGCGAATCTAGGCTAATAGCTCTCACAGCGGTATGAGTGGAGAGCATAGAAGATTGGAATGCCTCCAGATCTTGCCTAATAACTGTTCCATTTTCCCTGTATATGTATCTGTTTAGATCCCTCTACAAGGCTAATTGGGATAGAATGTCTTTGGACTTTTCGCATTGTGAGGCACGTACAAATGAGGGATGTAGGCTGGAGGGCTGAAAGACCAGCTTCTGGACTGCTGTCTCGCTGGAGGGTTGCCAGCAGGGACCTGCAGTGACTGCATTGTTCTTCGATAGACCAGCCGAAAATGGTCTCAGCGAAGGCATGTTAATGTGGGAACGGACTCGCATGATGAATTGGCTCTCATAGCTCTTACTTTGACCAGGCTGAACCGGTCAGGTTGACCTTGCCTTACCTGCATGCACGTTGCCACATATCTGCGCAGCCTTGCTGGGCTAGCGGCACACTAGGCTGCCTTCAGGAGTCCTCATGGGCTTTTCGCGAGCGGAAGCCTTCCATAATTGGTCCAGATTACAGTCTGCAATTCTAGCGGAAATCTATGTATAATACACCGCAAGCCTAGGCTTATCGACATCGCAACAACCATCACAATCGAGCCTCATCCGTTTGAAATACATTCATATTAACATAAACATTTTGCTCACTTGCAGCAGGAAATGAGCTGCTGTTCACGTTGCGTATTATCAAATGAACGAGAGCACAGCAGTTTACTCTACCTACTTCCCATCTGGATGGACACTGGGGGATGAAAACGAGCCTGCTCCTTCTCGGCCTCTAACGCCGGCGCTAACACCAATACCCAAGCCTTGGACCGATACTCCACCTAGTGTTCCATCTCCAGCGCTCGTGGTCCCGGTCGACCTGAGCCACGCGAATTATACATTCTCCAAATACATTAGCCATTTCCCCTCCTCCTGGGCCCTCCCTACATCGTCCTCGCCCTCGCCGTCACCATCTCCGAATAGTCTTACACCCTCCACATCAGTGCCGAGGGTAATAACGGATGAACGGAATGACCATGATATGAGCACTGAGAGGGTAGCCTGGTGTGGACCACAAAGCCAGACCACGTCGAAACAGCGAACCGCCACAGCGCACGACCTTGGACCCCAGATTGCGCTATGGCGGCGGCGGCGGCAGGTAAAACCACAGACCTTTCCGGCCGCATCCGACAATCTCGATAGATTAGAGAACTTCAAAAGGTCGCTTTTCGCGCAACTACCTCAAACTATACGAGAGAATATGCGGAGGGCGGAGGGAGAGGGTGATTTTAACAGGATAGAGTGCATTGATACACTGAGAACACTATTTGGAGCAGGGATTCAATCGGACCCGATAAATTTAGTGGCGGGAAGTAGTGAAGTGATGAGTAATGGTCGTTCGGATGAAGACATAGAGAACAGTAGCTGGTATGAGGATGGATCTGGGGACGTGCCGCATCAAGCTCTGGCTACTTCGGATGCATATTCCACACGAACTGCGTCTTCAATTATGTCATAACAGGAATGATATAAGTTTGGAGCATATAATTCATCGAAGCCCAAGGCGAGCATTATGATCCCTGCTCTCAGGCTTTAGGCCGTTTCTTTCACGTCCTCTCGCGCCGTATAGTTGAAGCAAATACCTAACAAATAATTCATGACAAAGTACGAAACTTGAATCCTTATTTTTGCATCTGCGATATCAGATCCGCCGACAACCCTTTGCTAATAGCCATGGGTGTCAGGATAACTTTCTTCATCAATAGATTTGTCTTCAAAGAATTAAAATAGTCAACAGGTGAAGAGTACGTGGCTGCGAAGGTTGACAAATGGTGTAAATAAGCTGCTATGGCTGGCCCAGTTTGCTTTTCGACGTCTTCAAAATCATCTATCGTGCGAAAGCTTTCTAGAGTCTCTGCATCTAATAGATTGCAATTAAGGAGTTGTTCGATCGAGACAGTCGTTGGAACATCATGAGACGGTAGCCCAGGAGGGAGATGTGTTGACCTAGGTGCACTGTGGTGGAGGAATTGCTCAATGTCGTTCTGAATTTTTTCGTTCTCCCGCGCCCCCAGATAGACTTCTGTTATATGATACACTAGGCGCTGGAATAAGTGCGTTCGAAGTTGCTCCTGCTTGGTGCCGCGATCACGCATCAAGCTAATGATGACCAAAAAGCCTGGTACTGGGTAGCGAAGCATAGATATTTCTTCATTCCCCGCCTCACCAGGGTCTAGTAGTGCGCGGTTGGATATGATCGTATGGAGAGATAACTTACGCTCTCCAAGTCCACGTCCCTGACCTCGTGAAAAGGATGAACTCAAGGTTTCAGGAACCTCCGCAATCTCGGATAGCTGACGTTTAGCCCACTGGAGGGCATCGTGATAAAGCAATTTATCCTCAGGAGAAGCGCTTCGAACCCTATTCTTCTGAATCATGCGATCCAGAACGGCGATAAACACCGTAGGTAAGTCGGACCTACTAAACCTCCCCTTCAAGGCAACATCAAGGGCCTCGAGCCAGGTAGCTCGGTTTTCTTTCACCGAGACCAGACCTAGGGCGCCAGTTATGTTTTCGGACAGTGGAGATCTGCAATTACGAGCAAGATACAGCGCACAGGCATCACAGCAGATGAAGAAAGAAACTATCTCTGTTTCCGCAAAATGACTCATAGCGAGTGGAAATGCCAGCGCTGAGTAAGATCCTTGACGGGGAAAGTTGGCGGTTGTGATTTTTGGGGCGGTCTTAAGCAGGATTGCCAAAATCGATTGTGTGGAACAGAGCATACAGCGGCCAGTAAACTCAGATTCAGGAGAGCGGAGACACCTTTTGAACCCTGGAAGATACAAAACATCGGGTTTACGAGCTTCAGCATTCGACATCGACTTTAGTAAGTCACCCAAATCCGGCATGTTCTTGTAAGAGTCGTCTTCGTAGTCATCCGCTGTGGATAGTTGGCTGGCGCGCCATGATGAGTTACGTTCACGAGCCGGTAACTTCGTCTGCTTTTCAATTTCTGACACCTGAACTACAGACTTTTTGCTCATTCGTTGTAACACTTGATTTGTCTTGTCTGTCGATACTCTGGCTTCGATATGGTGATGGAAAATACCTTGAAATTCACGCCAATTTGCTTCATGAGCCTTGCAAAGGTCAGATCGGCACTCTTCGATTTCCTCGTTGTTATCTCCGTCTTTCAAGCCATCTAGAAGCCGTGTGACTGCCTGTTGCGCCTTCCCATCAATATCAGGTCGATCTTGCGTCAACTGCGGTATTGGCTTCTGCTGTGACAGGAGCCAGGCCTCGAGCTGTTTGCCAGTTCCTCGTGTCATCTCGGCCATGACAATAGACTTGAGGTTATCTTCGTTCTTAACTATTTCTCCAATAACTTCGGGATCTGCCTCTCCAGAAAGAACGTCCTTCACTGTAATTACTAGACCATCCTGCAGTGCCAGTTCGTCCGCGCCAATCTTCCGTGGCGGTGCGATTTGAATCTTAGAAAGATCCTCGTAGCGGATGCGTGGCAGCTCTGCCCAGGCGGTATACTTGTTTATTGCAGGCTGAGCGTACGATGAGCCTGACTTTGGTAGCAATTCCTTAAAACAACCTTTTGCTTGCATGACTGAGAGCATTCCGGTTCGAATGTCTTGAAAAAGAAAAAGGCAGTCTGGTGCCACGGCATAAGCTGCAATACCGACAGATATATTACATGTTTCTGGAGGGCCGCTCGAAGTTAACCCAAACACAATGACGACACATGCGAGGCCGTGCAAGCCTAGCTCTGCTGTCCTCAATGCGAACTCCTGAACAAGCCCGTCCTGGACCTCTCCGTCCGTTAAGAGGAACCATAACCCACAAGCTTTAAGAGCTTCAAGAGATGGGCCAGAAAACAGTACTGATGGATTGGTTCCGCCACCAGAGGTCAGACCCTCCATCGATGTTGACTCTTTCGGTAAATTGATTGGGTCGAGAGCCTCATCGGACCATGGAAGAAGGCGAATTGGATTGTCATTTCCAGGCGAGAGTAAGCTGCAAATCTGTTTTACTGCTCCGATCTCCTGTTCAAGAGTCGGTCCCCAGGTACTCCCGGACTTATCGATCGCTACACAAATCGGCAAGTCCCTCAAATTTTGGAGACTCGATGGATGTGGCATGACGAATTGCGAGTCGTATTTTGTAGTGACTTCATTCTAACTTTAAGACAGAAAATTATTATAGAACCCTCTGGCGATTCCACAGAAAGCCCACATGACAGAAAAGGGGAAAGCCTCGAGATTCTGCCTTGTGTCAATGTGTTCGGGTGCGCCTTGGTCAGCCATATTTCACCGGTAAAACAAACTAACGAACGTCGGCTGCATAAAGGCGTCTCGGCCTCGCATGACCAATCATTCTCATTAACGGAGCTCCGGCGGGCCAGACCTGCTATCACCATTCTCTTTACCAGCGTTGGAATGTCATTTTCCGTCTCCTTTATACGAAGGGGTACTTTTTAGCTCACACAGTTTAGCAGATTTGGTCTAGAGTCTACCATACAGATTATCACTAAGGTTTCCTGGTGAACATACGAAGAGCGCTTTGCACTCCGGGGATCGTGTCAGTCTAAGTTAGGAAGTTACACAGAAATACGAAACTGTAAGATCGGGGAACTGTCACCCGTTCGGCAGTGAGTTGACGGGTGACAAGGCAGGGTCGGGTGGGGAGCTGAATCTAGATTCCGGAACACGTAAACCCAGCCGAAGAGAAAGTCTGAGCACACTTGGACACTATTGAGCATGCCAGTTTAGCAGCGCCACGATATGTACGCGAAGCCTCTCAGCTTAAATCAAATTCTGCCTCGTATCATAGCCATCTGGATAGCTCCCACGAATATCGTAGATGAGACTACCACCATGTCTTCATGCAGATATGGACCCCTTAATCATAGTGATCAAGAAATTCGGCTAGTCAAGGGTATGCTGTCTCTGCATCCGTGATGCTCATTTGCGGTGCAGATCATCTAGGTCGGACATTTGAGCATGCTGTGATTCGTTGGACCCATGTCTCTGGACCTCAGATTCCAGCTGGACAATTAAAACAAGTCTCTACTATTTGGCCACAGCTTTTCCATGGCTCTTACGTTCATTATGTTTCGTAATTACAGGCGAATAAATGATCGTAAGGACCTGACAATTGTGGACCTACCATACCTGTTATCTATCACTCAGCCTTTCAAAGCGACAAATCCAAAGGACAAGTTGTATGCGTTACTTGGGATTGATGTGGTTAGAGACGTTGTCATCGTGCGGGATTATAGCTAGACAATGTCTGAGGTCTATTTAGAATTTGTAGTTCAGTGCATCCAGACGAAATTAGACTTATCCATTTTTTGAGGGTGTATTGGCATTCTAGGTGCCGAGAGGATTCCAGATTTGCCGTCATGGGTTCCGGGTTTCAGAGACCCCGCTCTTCCAGGCCAAAGTTGGCGCGGTCCATTCTCTGCGTCAGGAGACACCAAGCCGGTTGTCAGTTTCTCCAATCAGTTCCGAATATTCCAAGGCGAGGCCATCACCTGTGATGTCATCACTGCCATTTAGCAAGGCAAAGGCTGGCCACGAAATGATTGGCTTGAATGGCAGACGATAAGAGGTATTAGGGCTCGTACAGCCGTCTTACCTAGAGGTTTATATAGTCGCAATCTCTTACTATTGGAGGTACCTTCCTACCTTATTATGACGGCTTTCTATAGGGCATCCATAGAGTTTTTGTTTAGGTTATCGCGAGATTTTAAATGGAGGAATAGGTATAAATAAATATTATAGTTGCCGAGCTAGCTGCCCTTCTAAATAGAGTATAAAGGATTTAAATATAAGGGGGCTTTATAGATAGGGGGCTATAAGGCACGGTTATAGGAATAGGATAGATTGTAGAGAAGACGAATCCTTAAAGAGGCAAGGCCTTTAAGACCGCGGAGACTATATACTATGGGTGTTACGGCAGAATACGGCAGAAAGCTGGCAGAATACGGCAGATTGCGGTTACGTGACCAGAGGATCTTATAAAACTTCAAGCGGCGCTTCTATCCCTCCCCTTTCCTTTCTCTAGCTTTAGATCCTCGTTTATAAACAATTCAATTATACAGGCTTGCGCGACCCTCTTACTATACTCGTGCCTTAATTAACTAAGTCGCTAATATTATCTAAAGCTTATCTACTCTTTCCTCCTAAGAAGGAATTTAAATATATCTATAAACTAAGGACAGGACAAGGACATAGAAACGGACCTAAAGGACATTACTAAAATAACAGGACCCTAAGGACAGGACAGAACTAAAAGGACATATATTACAACTTAAAGAATACGCACGGACCAAAACCCCTATAGAAACCTACTAGAAATTATCTAACCACTATGCTAAGAAACACAGCAGCTGGCAAAGCCGCTGTAGGACCCGCAAATACCTCTAATAGTAAAATAGTTACCATCTTAACCCCCTAGAAAGAACTTATAGCAGTAATACTAAAATTAAGCGGCTTTAAGAATTATTTAAAACTAGAGACATCCCTATACTTAGTAAGGAGTTATTAGACACCTAGAGACTCGCTATAGTCCTTAAGGCCCTAGCCTAACATATTGTCACGGAGCGAGCATAAGCGGTAATAATATATAGCGAAGTAGATATTATTAAGCTATATACATAAACTGCGTAATAAAGTCAAGATGTTGCGTAAGGAGAGAAGGTAAGGAAACGGGAAGAAAGAGTATATATTGTTAGTTTAGTTGCTTAGTTAATATATATATAGAGCAGAATAGGATTTAAGTAGCGGTCCTAGTAGAACTTGGCAGGATTTAGTAGACTTGGCAGAATATAGCAAAATGCGGCAGATTGCCATCAAATTATTATCTCGCTATTAGTCTCTTCTTGCTGCGTTAGTAGAAATAGGTAAACATATATAAGGCGTCACGGAGGTATCCCATAATAGTACCCCCCCTTTAAACTCGAGCTTCTACGAGATAGGGCTGTAGTAGTTCTAGGTGGAGTTTGTAAAAGTCTTCTACGGCTTATATAAGTCCTATAGAGTTAACGGGTTCTTACAAGGGCTTAGTAAAGCCTCTCCATTTTATAAGGTATATATATTCACGTTTCTGTTTATTATACTTAATATTATTAACTCTTTTAATGAGGTACTTATACTTACTATCCACTTTAACTAATAGGGGAGGGTCTTAGATCTGTCTAGGCAGGGAGTCTAATATAGGGGCGATAGGGTAGAGGACTAATATATAGAATATAGGGTGGATTTTAACCGTATTAGAGAGCTGTCACGGAGTAGGCACGAGCCGGGATACAATGCACTAAACAAGGGAGTAATTGAGAAGGCTACGTACACGTAACTATGCGTGGTTGATACAAAGACATTGGATAAAGAAGAAGAGTCTTCGTGTGCCAGGTATGGGTATAAATAGGGGTTGTAGGAGAACGTGCGCAGGTGTCTCGGGACGAACGTGAGCACGGGTCAAGAACGTCAAAGACGCGCAGAGACGTGAGAACGAGTGAGTCCCGTGACAGGAGCTTTAGTTAGTAGGTATAAAAAGAGACAACTTTTTTAACCTTATAAGGGCCGGCGTTCTTCTAATTAAGTTTCTTAATAGGTTGCTTCGTGTTTAGATTTCTTATATCTAGCTAGATAAAGTTACTAACTTAATAGGCTGATGCTAGGGTTTAGTTCTTATTTACTAGGGCTTTATAAATAGATTAGGCCTATATTATTTTATTAGTAAGGAACTCTTATAGTTCATCGGGAAAATATTCGCAGGATGAGATTCAAGTAGACTTTGGTTTTCGCGTTTCGCGTAATTGACATGCAATTTAACCAACTCGACACGCAATTGACCAACTTGACACGCAATTGACCAACTTGAC
>Ga0307507_10001660_pt1 | contig 49197 bp, 13 predicted proteins | sample 7_EM_MG_FD_207223 | JGI IMG/M metagenome (GOLD analysis project Ga0307507, IMG submission 207223) | Populus trichocarpa ectomycorrhiza microbial communities from riparian zone in the Pacific Northwest, United States - 7_EM | ecosystem: Host-associated > Plants > Roots > Unclassified | place...
TACATACAAATCGGCGCGAGGGACTAACAAATTTCCGAACCGTGTACCAGACGACAACAACATAAGATGATTAATCTGTTATGTAAGCAGCTTATAATTGGCTGATCGTCTGGGACCGAGATAACGCTCTCGCGACGTGTCCAGAGCTTAGTCAGCATCTCTCGCTTAATTCTGACATAGCCAGCAACGTCCGCAGACTCGCCCGACCCTTAGAGACAGCCGTACAGCCAGGACAACCATTGCGCCGCAGGAGAAGAATGTACAACTAGGAGATTACATCCAGATTATATCACGGCCTGCAGATGAGACAGTTAAAGCTTAGAAGAAGAATAAATTGTCTGATCCTTGGAGACGGTCTTGGAGACGGACGCTTAACTAGGTCAGCCATTAACCGCAGGCTCCGCAGCAGGCTCCGCAGCAGGCTCCGCCGTAGGTGTAGAATATTCAACTAGGGGACAGTCAAGTTCTAAGGTGGGGGAGGGGACGCAGGTGACGGTATAAAAGATTTCTATTTTTTCTGCTTAATTACAGTATTTCCTAAAGCTCCTTTTCTTGTTTACTTTCTTAATTGCGGCGCGTCAAGACGCGTCAATCTACTGCAAAGATGTCAGTTCAGCTCACCGCCTATCAACGAGCTAATAGCGATTTTCCATCCCGGGGACGGAAAATCCTGATTGGTCTATTCAGCAATAGAGCCGGCAGAACTCTACACCGCCCCTAGAATTCGATGATGCACCAGCTGCACGATGAGAACAGCATCAGGAGCCTTAATTAATTGCACGGATACAAAGCCAATTGTACGATGCAGAGCCAGATGCAGAGCTATACGCAGAACCTTGACTGAACGACTACACGGAAGCTACGGTCAATCGAAGAGCCGAATCAAGCCAGAGCCTCGATATCAGCACGTCACCGTCACTAAATCAAATCAGTCGAATGTCGTCAAATTAGAGCCTTCAACCGGGCCGACCTTATTCCTTAATCAAACTACAGCTGATTGCAGCTCCGCAACCGCCATCCAAGTTCAGTACTGCGCCAGCTGCACGACGAGAACGGACACCGCGGCAAGGAAGGGACCTATCAAGTGCAACAGCATGATATTAGAAAACAACCACCACGGAACAGTAAAGCAGCATATAAAGAGACACTGATAAAGACGCTCCGCAAGAGATCGGACAGGGCACAGTCAACCACGTTAAGCCTAAACCTCCTCACGCGACTAAAGACAGGACCAAGCCGTATCAGGATAAGCTAGTAAAGGATCATATCAAGGATTACAAGGGGAACAGGAATTAGACGTACAGAAACCAGCGCTTTTCCTCAGAGGTCGTCTTAACAAAGGACTGTGTTATGGACACAAGGGCAAGGGATATGCGACAGAGGTAGTCACAATAACCAAGAAGCTGCCACAAATAGTTCCGAAGGACGACTCAGACAAAGCGCGGAGTCAGCAGGAGAACAACAAAGAGATTAGAAGCAGAAGACAATCCTAAGAAGGCTCTTAAGCTGGAAGAAGATCAAGGATACGCGAGCGTACTACTAATAGCGGGGGCAAGGAAGCAGCCACAAAAGCTTAAGGATGCGCCGAAGAAGCCAAGAGCAAAGGCGACTCTAAAAGGAAAGAAAGTAGCTATCAAGGGCGTCTTACAAAAGCACCAGGCCCGCGGAAATGGTCTACTGGAAACTGCCGTTTATGCTCACGAGGAAGGAAGTCTTAAAACAGATCTCTAGATTGGACGTCTAGTGGACACTGAGAGCCTCAATCAACTACGGATGCAGAGCTTTAACCGAACAACTACACAGCCAGAGTCTTAATCGACTATCCGCATATACAGAGCCTACGGGTATAGAGCCTTAATGGAACGTCAACGGATTCAAAAGCTTTAATTGAGCATACAACGATGCAGAGTCCAGGTCGTACGTACAACAGAAGACGCCTTAAGTCAAGCCAGAGCCTCAGTCAAATCTTAATCAGTCAGACGCCGCCTCTACAGTCAAGTCGGATTAACCAGAGCTTTCAGTCAGGCCGACCTGATACCCTATTTAAACATCAGTCGATCGTACGTTGTCACGGTCAAATCAGACCAGTCACCATCGCCATTAGACGTCTTCGATCAGCGGTCAAAGATTCTACAATGGCAGACAGACAGACACTAGGCCCAACGAGGAAATCAGTATACAACCGCAGAACGTCAGAAACACGGCCAATCAACGTCTTAAAGCCTCTTTAACCAAAACAATCTTTCCTGCAGACATCGATACGGAGCTTTACACAGAGTCTCATACGGAGTCGTACACGGAGTCGTACACGGAGTCTACGGATATGGAGCATACGGGTGTAGAGCCTTAATTGGACAACAGTACGGCAGCTTAACTGGACGCCTATATATACAAAGCCTTAATCGAACGGCAGATGCGGAGCCTTAACCAATCGCACGTCTACACGGAAGTGTTAATTAGTTGTCTACGGATGCAAAGCCTTAGTCATACATGCAGCAGAAGACACCTTAAGTCAAGCCAGGGCCTTATCAAATCTCAATCAGTTAAACGCCGTCTCCGCATTTAAATCAGGATAGTCAGAGCCTTCAACCGGGCCGACTTTCTACCTTAATCGAACGACCGAACGATCAGTTACAGCACATCGTCGCCAACCAATTAGACAGTCTTCGGCCAGCAGTCAAAGCACGCACGCAGACACGGACGCAGACACGGACGCAGAATATGCAATGCAGAGCTACTGATGCACAGCCAGATGCACAGCCAGACGCAGAGCCAGATGCAGAGTTTTAATATTAAACAACCAACTGAATGATTAAACCAAGCCAGAGCTTCTGCTATCTTGATCAACTGCCCTACCATCACCGCTGCTACTGCCACTATTCCGTCCAGCTATTTCGTCCCTGCTGTCTCGACTAATTGCTCCATCTCTACTATTCTATCTTACTGTGCCGGATCTGTACCGCTGCGAGATTTGCTAGATAACTATTCCAACCGACCTGTTCTAGGCCTAATACTGTTTTGACTGTTCTACTGTTGCTCTACCGACCGCCATACTCTACCGTTTCAATTGCCCCGCCACCGCCGTTCCAACTAGCCGCCTCCAACCGAATGCCAATAACCGTTCTGTTGCTACTGCTACTGTTACTACTACTATTCTGACTATTCTGACTGCTATTCCTACCAACCGTTCCGTTCTACTGTTCCGATTGTTCTGCCACTGCTACTAACCAACTGCTACCAACCAACTACCATCGACCGTCTGCCGCTACCGAGATTTCTGCTACTAAAAGTTCTACTGCCGGATGTCCTACTGCTTACTAACTGTTACCGAGTTCTTCTACCAAATGTTCTACCGCTGACTGTTCTGTTTTGTTTTACTGCGCTAAATGTCTGCTTTTATTACTGTTTCTACTACCGTTACTGTTACTACTGTTACTGCTGTTACTACTATTACTACTGTTACTGCTATTGCTGTTACTGCCGCCGTTATTATTTCTGGTTTACTGTTCTAGTTACTAGTAGGAAGATTGGATCTTAGCTATAGATAACGGAAGGATATCGTGGAATAGTTTTGCAGGGCTGTAAGGTACAGACGGCTGCAGAATTACGCTTTTAACTAGTACCGCTAGTAGGTGTAGTACACAGGCGATTAGGGCGGCTAGTGCGTGCATTTATACTTTCGACTAGTGACGCTGGTGGGTATAGTGCATAGGCAACTAGTACGGCTAATGGGTGTATTTATTCAGCACGTGTCTGATAGGTATCTTACTAGGAGAAAGAGGTTTCCTACGTTCTTTTAGGGATATGCTTTCCTTTATCTATTCTGCTTTTGCTATACTTTCGTTTGGCTATTCTTCTGTGGTATAGAACGTTAGGGGACAACGTTCTTAGTAGGGGAGGTATATAGTAGTGTAGATTGGACGTCGCCTACTATCTTAGCATTTTCCTATATTTATAGAGCCCTCGGCTTCCCTCCTTATATATTATCACAACCTTACCAGTTCACGGAATACATTCTTTTCTTTCTTTCTTACAGATAGACTGACTGACTGACTAACTGCACCGTGACTTCCCATCGGAGAGACACCGTACCCTCCCACACTAGGCCTTATAAATATCCTATAGCCGCGCTATTTAGGCCTTAAATTCGTTCTGGAGGCTATAGGAGGAGAAGAAGAAGGCTAGAGGAGCTTCTTTTAACTATAAAGTAGATCGTAGGGTAAGAAGATTCTTAAAAAACTCTATCTCCGTAAAAGGTTAGAGGGAAGACGTATAAGCGCGGCGTGGGTATAGGTAAATAAAGCTACTAAATGCGTAAATATTAAAGAAGGAGGGGAAGAAGAGAGCTTTATATTATAGAATTAGAATTATAGTAGGCCGTTTTATATAAAATTAGAAGCCCCGCGTAAGCTAGGAGCTAGCGCGGGCACGAAATAGGAAGAGGGTTAAAAAATAGATTGTTAACGCAACGATGAGGTTAAAGGGGCGCGATAAGGACCTCTATACTAACCTAGTTCTAACCTAGGCCTTAAAACCGCGTCTAAAAAGTAGGGGCCACTACCTAAGGGGGGGGATGATATTTGGACGATATATCGCGGACCTTATAGGGTTGTGCGTAACCTAAGGTTATGCTAAACCTAATCCTAACCTCTAATACCTCGCCACCTACGCGTATAAGCATGGCCAGAACTTCCTTTTAACTAGTGGTGGTGCTTATTATATAGCTTCTTCTCCTTCCTCTTCTTCTTCTTTATTCTATTTCTTATCCTCTTTATTATATAAGTTTATAAGCTTTTTGTCTTTCTTTAAACTAAATAGAAAGGCCTAAATAATAAGATTAATAACGTACCCCTAATAGCGAATTCTTTAATATATTGCGATCTAGTTAATTTTATACTTAAGGCTAAGCTATCAGCCAATTATATAATAGAAAACATTATTTAATCCGGTATTATTGCTAATAAGAGCTCTAATCTTTATTTTAATACTATACTTAATAAGAACCAAACGAAGTACCTCCTATTAATCTATACTACTCTAACTAAATACTATATAAAGGGTAATTAAGGGGTTCTAGTGTGGTGGTATAGACTAGACGTCGCCTACTGTCTTGGCATTTTCCTATATTTATAGAGCTTCGGCTTTCCTCCCTCTTATATTATTACAACCCTACCAGTTACCAGAAATACATTCTTTTCTTTCTTTCTTACTAACTGCTTTCTACTAATTGATTCTAACTGATTATGACCGACCGACTAACAGACTGATTGACTGACAGTACTGTAACTTTCCATTGGAGAGACACCGTACCCTTCCACACTAGTATTTATCCTAGATATTAATAAAGCTAGTATAGATATCTATAGTAAGGTAAATATTTATCTTTGTAGATTAAAGTACTTTTTATACAATATCTTAGCTCTTAGTAAAGTTTTTAAGAATCTAAGCTATAATCGTTAAGTAGGATATAGGGATAATTAAGGGTACTTCTTAATTTAATACTTTTATAAAAGTATAAAACTTTAGCCATTTTATATATAAGAAGGGAAGCCATTATATAATAATTAGATCTAGAAGTACTTACTTTACAGTATTTTAATATACCGTATACTTTAAAACCTTATCCTTAAGACCTTAAACTTCTTCTTTTGCTAAAAGCTTTTAATATAATTCCAAAAGAGATGTCTCTCCCTAATCTTTCGCTATTATATACTCCTAATTCTCTACTAGATTCTATTTAATATTATATTTTCTAAGATAGCTCTATAATCCAACGGTTAAGAAATAGTATCCTTTTAGGTCTTAAGGAGGGTAGTATTTATAAAAGTAGCGTTTCTTTATATAACCCTTTTCTTCCTTTATTACTGTATAAGTATAATTATAAATTAAGGAGACTTATCTTAAGGTCTATATTATATAAGTACTTAGAATTAAACCGGTATTAGCTTCGGTCTTAGCGCCGCTTAAAAAGAGTAAAAAGAGTATTAACTTTAAAGAAATTATTATTACTAAAGTTTCTAGAGTAAGTTTTACTAGTACTAGCTATATTTATCCCTTAACCCGCCAAAATTTGTCCACACGTTATTGATAAGGGCTAGCCAATAGAATTAATAGGATTAAGGCTGCGTGACTATACGCGTACTTTTGATTCTGGTATTCCGCATAGACTACCTACCTTATAGATGTTGGCGGGTTAAGGGATAGCGTTATATAATAGAAATAAAAGATTTGGTTTTATAGTTAAAATTCTATAGATGCTAAGCCTTATCTAGATATTATCCAATATCTAGGCTATCCTTAAATAGGATTATTATCCGCCTAACTAGATAGGATAATTTATCCTCAACAAGTCTGATTAATATTAGACCTATAGAGGATAGGCTGGGTAGCCCTCTTAGATAATAGACCTATCAGCTAATAGTATCTAGAGGCTATCTAAATAGTCTCTGGATAGTCTTAGCAAAAACCCCTAATATACTTATACTTATAATGCACCCCCCAATATTAAATAAATAATTTTTTTATTAGTATAGATTTATAGAGCTTATAAAGCGCTTTAAAATAGTACCACTTTTATCTAAATATTCTAAGGATAAGTAATATTATATAGATATAAAATTTATAACAGTTCTATGGAATAAGGCTTACCTATATAAAGCTTTACTAAAGCTTAGTAAAAGCTCCATATAAAGCTCTGTATAAAGATCTTTATATAGAGGCTCTATATAAAGCTGTAACGGTGCTAGAGCGTATTACCTACTATACTGCCATTTCTAGGGCAATTTGCTGCGTTTCTAGGCAATCTGCTAGATTCTGCCATATTCTACTAGCACTACTCATAGAGCTAACCAATTAGGATTTTCCATGCCTAGTATAGAAAATCGCTATTAGCTTACTTACCACTAGCGCCTTGGCGACCCCTTATATCTTATTAGTCTTTAATAGTCTTCTTCTCCTTCTTCTCCCTAGCTTAGTATTCTTATATAGTAGCAATCTATAAGCTTTGGTTTAGAAGCATTTATATAAGCCCGTTATATTATACTAAGCTCTCCCTATATTACCTAGAAAGGCCTTAATAATATCCCACCCTAAAAGAAGACCTTCATCTACAACGACGCGTTAATGCGCTATACTTAGATATTAAAAAACCTTACACTACTACACCTAAGAAGGCCCTAATAATATTCCACTTTATAGGCCAGACTGTACTTAACCTACACCCCTAAAAGAACCCCAGAATTAAAACCAAATTATATAATTTTAATACCCCCTAGGAAGCTAATAATAGCACCTAAAGCAAGCTTATCTAAAAGATCTACCTCTACCTAAGAGGAATATAAGATCTAGTTGGGATTAGAAATTAAAGATAATAACACTATTACAGATATACACAAGCAGATTTAAGCCCTTGCAGCTAATTAGAAAGTCAACTATCTTTAAGCCTAAAGTATATAAGAGATTTTAAAGGAGATTCTAGAAAGCCTTACTGCCTTATAAAATAGCCTAGCCTCCCCTTTATAAAGCTTTAGTTAACCTATTTACTTAACCAAATGCAATATACTAGAGAGTATAGATATAATAACAAAGTAATTAAAGTCCGTTAAGCTCCCTAACCCCCTACTATTATTAAATGGTATAGACCTAACCTTTAAGAACTGGAGAATATAGGTATAAGGAAAGCTTTATATTAACTATAACTATTTCCCCTCTAAAGAAGCCAAAATGCTCTACCTCTTTAGTTAAACTATTAGGGACGCCTAGTAATACCTCTAGGCCAAGTTTAAGGACGAGTCTCCTATTTGGTTTATATCTGTTAATAAGATAATATAGCACCTAGCTACTATCTATGTTAATCTAAATAAAGTATAGGATACCTATTATAACTATAATCGCCTAATAATAAAATTAAACTAATCCTTTATTAAGTTTTAGACTTAATTATTATACCTAGTAGGCGAAGGCTAAATTCCCCTTAAGAACTACTATTTAGACCTATATAATAAGCTAATAGTCTAACTATAAGAGAAGATTATAGTAGCCTTAGATAACCTACTAACCTACCAAAAACTTACAGCCTAATATTTATTACTAGATTAGAACTAAAACAAATTAATACTTATTTTAATTAACTAAAGCGGCCCTATAGCAACTAAAACCTATCTATTATACTAATAGGAGCTAGCGTTAAAAGATAAACCACAATCACCCTTATACTAAAAGTGGTTATAACTACCTACCTATAAGCCTTACTCAACCCGCTATATACTACACTATCAACTAATGCTTATTATAACACTCTAATTAACCCTGCCATAGTTATATGCTTTAATTGCGGAAAGGATAGTTACTTTACTATATCCTACCCAGAGCTAAAGGATGTAATTAATATTAAGAAAATAGAGGAAGAAGAAACATCTAATAAGTTAAAAAAAGAAGAACCCTAGAGAAAGACTCCCCTCTAGGGTATCCTATTAATCTTAAAGAGATTAATCTAAGTTAGCTAATAGGTAGAAAACACTTTATAGTTTTATATATAGTATCTTAAAATGGATATAGAGTTAATATAACTACTCTTATTAACACTAGAGTAAACCCCTATCGCAGTCGCAACAGGAATACCACAAGGATCACCTCTGTCGCCTATACTCTTCCTCTTCTTTGTAAGCAACCTGCTTGACACCTTTAAGGAAGGGGCGACCCAGGGGATAGGCTTTGTTGATGACACAAACCTAATTACATATGGGCCAACAGCCGCAGAGAACTGTAGGACACTAGAGAAAGCCTATAACACCTATATAGAATGGGCAAGACGACATGGAGTCCAATTCTCACTAGAGAAATACCAGCTAATCCATTTTATAAGAAAACGTAACCAATCTGCAGATCTTTAGCATATAATCCATATCCAAGGCTTTGGGGGTTAACCGGTTCAAGGCCTAAGGGTATTAGGAGTATGGGTAGACAGCAAGCTCCGGTAGAGCGCACATGTGGCGCAAGCGGCTCGTAAGGGCCAAGCACAGTATATCGCCATGTCTAGGATCGTCAATTCTATATAGGGTCCATGCTTCCAGAGGTCACGCCTACTATATACAGTAGTTGTCCGGCTAACCATGACGTATAGATCTAGCATTTAGGCCACTAGAGAAACTAAGAAAGGCCCCCCTAAATTACTCCTTAAACCACTCCAAAAGGTCTAAATAGCCTGCCTTAGGAGTATAACAGGCGGGTATAAGCGAACGGCCATAGCACTGCTCGAGAAGGAAGCCAATATTCCCCCCCTATAACTATATATTAAAGCCGATGTAATGTAAAGGGTGTAAAAGAAACGCAACTCTAACGTTATAAAGTATATTAAGACACGCCTAAACAAACTATAGAGGGACCCTAGGGTGCCCTATAGGAGAAGGAACCAACAACCCCAAAGTAGGGAAGATATATTAGGAAAATAGGTAGAGAAAGCAGAAGAAGAATAGTGCGGCGCTAGGGCCCAGGCCTATATAGAGGAGGAAGGGAGACGCGTAAGAGGCCAGCAAAGATAACAGTAAGGGAGAGAAAGGAGCTAAAGTAGAGCATAAAAGAGTACTGGAAAACCATTAACCGCAATATAATACTGGTTGGACCGACGCTGGAGAGACAAATAGGAGTCGAAGGTACAGAGGTAGACTTAAGTAAGGGGAACCTAAGCTGTAGCATGGGTAATACTATAGGGGGTAAATACCTAAGGGCTCCAAGAGGGCCTAATAAAGGCAGAAAATATAATAGCAACACTCTTAAGGACAGGAATAATAGGACTAAAAGATTAGCTTTACTAGGTGGGTGTCCTAGTAGGTAGCCTAAGGTGCAAATGTGGCTGGCTAAGACAGACACCAAAACATGTAATACTATTATGCCCCTTATACACTAGCCAAGAAGCAATACTCTTAGCAGCTGGCATAGAAAACTATAATACACTACTCTCAACATAGAAAGGACTTAAGGCGGCTACCCAGTGGCTTATTGGCCAAAATATGCTAGACCAGTTCTGGGTTGCAAAGGAAATAGTAATAGAAGGTAAAGGGGTAAGTAATAGGCGCCCCCTAATAACTCTATAGGAGTAGAGTACAGTGTGTAATACTAGCGCGTCCGTAGGTTTGTTACGGTAGTAGTGGTTCCCAAAGAGGTTAAAAAGTAAGGTAGTAGAGCACCACTGGTGACTTATAGGCGACTTGTAAGCGAGCCCTAAAAGGCGGGGAGATGGATCACGGGGTTTTCTCAAATAGAGTTTTCTCCCTATATGTATATAAGGAGTAGTCCGCGTGGGCCCAACAGGGATCCGAATCGGACGTTAAGCAATAAATAATAACACTAGAGTAAATAGCTTTACCTTTATAAATACTGCTTATGTAAATAATGTTACTAAGTTCTTAAATATAAATACTACCTAACTAGAAAAGCCTGTTTAAGTAAAAGGCTATAATAGTTAAGCTAGTAAGCCAGTTACCCATATCTTAAAGCTATATATTGCTATTAATAGACAATACTAGTTTAGTATCTCCTTCTATACCCTGAACCTAAGGTCTTATAATATAATCCTTAGCTAAAAATAGATGTCCTACTTTAATATTTAGCTAAATATATAATAAAGACAGTTTATCTGGCTAGAGAATAGACTAAGATTACCCTCTTTTATTAAAGAAATTTTAGACTAACTGTAAGATATTAGCTATAAAGGCTAACCCTATCTATTAATAGGATGTTAGGGACCACAACCTAGCCTTTACCTAAGAAGATACCCACTATAAGGCTGGTAGGAACTTTATACTAACAATAATACTCCCCTAAAGTACTATAGTTAAGGAGGACTCTATTTATAGAAGTGGAATAAATAGTAATATAGACAACTTCTAAATTATAGAGATCTGGCTAATATAGAAGAGGACGTACTAATAGGATATAAAAGATAACCTTTAGAAGATATAGTAAGAGCTAAAGGGAGTAAGGACAATACTAATATACTAAAAGTCCTTAAGGCCATGGACACCCCTACTACTATATAATACCCCTATAGTAGACATTACGGCAATTAGTACTATAGGTTTTTACTTTAATATATATTAAAAGGATAATAAAGTCTTTATAACTAGCTTATATAAAATTAACTAGATTATTAATAAGAAGGAAAAAGGGCTAGTAGAGGAAATAAACAAAGAACTAGTTAAATGCCTTCTCCCCACTTACCTCTTAGGCCATAAAGACGCGTTCTTAAAAGCAGCTTTAGATATACTACCCCTCTACTAAACCTATAATTATAAGATTTAATTAAAGGCTAGTAACTCTCTAGGCTATAGCCTCCTTTACTAGTAAATTATAAAGAAACTAAAAGCTATAAAGTAGTACCTAATTAATAACCTCTATAAAGGGTTTATTAAACTAAGTTAGGGCCCTTTTACTTCCCCTATTCTATTTATAAAGAACCCTAATAAAGGCCTCCACTTCTGCATTAATTATTAGAAACTAAACGCTATTACTTAGAAAGATTATTACTCTCTCCCCCTAATTAATAAAACCCTTATACATCTAAGCTAAGCTAAAATCTTTATAAAGCTTAATATCCACTAAGCCTTCTATTAAATTAGGATAGACCCTATATTAAATGATCTAATAATATTCTATACCTGTTACGGTTTTTATAAATATAAAATCCTTCTTTTTAGACTAATAAATGGGCTAACCACGTACCATCGGTATATAAATAATATTCTTTTTAACTACCTTAACGAATTCTGTATAGCATACCTAGACAACATTCTTATATACTTAAATAATAAACTTAAACACTAAGTTTACGTTAAAAAGGTCCTAGAGAGGCTGCGGAATATAGGCCTATAAGTTAATATTAGGAAATATAAATTTAAAGTAAAATAAATAAAGTACCTTAGGTTTATTGTTAGCATAGAAGGAATTAAAGTTAACCTTAAGAAGGTTAAGGTAATATATAACTAGAAACCCCCTTATACTATAAAAGGCATCTAGTCCTTTTTTAGCTTATATAACTTCTATTATTAGTTTATCCATAACTATAGGGTTATAGCTAAGCCTCTTATATAACTAACTAAGAATAATACACCTTTTATTTTTAATAATAATTATATAAAAGCTTTTAAGGAGTTAAAGAACCAACTTACCTCCTCTCTAATTCTCCGTTACTATAACCCAGACCTTAAATTAATACTAGAAATAGATGCCTCTAATAGAGTAGTACTGGGGTTTCTCTTATAGTTATACCTAGATAGCAAGTAGTACTCTATTACATTTTTTTAAAATATAATAGCCCTAGTTAAGTATAACTAATAAGGAAATACTAGCTATTATATAATTATTATCCTAGTAGTGTATAAAACTTAAAAGTACAGACTTTTAGATTAAAGTCTATACTAATTATAAAGCCCTTAAGTACTTTATAATAATAAAGCAGCTTACCAGTTAATAGGCCTAGTAAGCTAAAATACTCTTCTAATTCTTCTTTACGGTTATATACTACCCTAATAGGTAAAATTCTAAAGCTAATGCCCTTACCTAAAGAGAATAGGATATGGGACTATAAGATAAGCTAAAGGCTTAGTACCAGCTATATGCCTTCCTCTATCTTAAATAGCTTAACCTATATATTTTTAAGGAACTAAGCTCTAAATAGAATAAGCTAACGCCTATAGAAAGAGAGATCCTAGATAAACTAATAGGACTAATTAACCGCATCTTAATCACGAACTATACAGCTAAATTCCTAAAAGCCCTTTATAACTAAGCTATAAAAAGCAACCCTAATTTAAAAATAGAAGATAGGCTACTCTTATACTAAGAATAGCTTATAGTTCTAGACGTTAATAACCTATAAATAGAGCTAATCTGTAAAGCCTACTATTAAGTCTCTATAGTACACCCTAGTTAAGATAAGACCCACTAACTACTAGTGCCTTACTACTACTAGCAAGGACTCCTTTCTAATATAGAATAATTTATTAGGAATTATTATACTTATAAACGGGTAGATACCCTTAGGGATTAAACCCCTAGATAATTATAACCACTACTAGTTCCCAAACACCCTTAACGGCACATTATAATAGACTTTAAATTATTTTTAAAGGATAAACATAGCTATAATATAGCCTTTGCGGTAGTTAACTAAGTAAGTAAGCCATTTCCCTCCCCTACTTTAAGACTACCACTATAAAAAAAATATAGCCTATATATATATTAATAACATTTACTATATCTATGGCGCTCTTAAATTAATTATCTCTAACTATAGACTCTAATTTATATTGTGGTGGGGTAAGTTAGCCCACTATATTTAGTATCCAATTTGGGTATGGTTTCGGGAGAGCATAGGCCTCCTGTGGGTATATAGATTGGCCCATAGCCTCAGAGTCTTTAATAGCTCAGATAGGCTTAACAGACAGTTTAGGGGACACAATACACTCTTTTCTCTTCTTCTTACTAACTGCTTTCCTACTAATTTCTACTGATTGACTATAACCGACCGATAGACCAACAGTATACTGATATTTTATTTGGGGAGAGACCTTCCCTCCCACATACTTTATGGCATTCCACGTGGGGACAACAGCAAGCTCTTCAGATTAGAAGTCTAGCACTCTATATATAGGAGACACATAGAAACGTACTGCAGCCATAGAAGGACCAAAAACTGTTAAGTTACTGCTACTAAAAGCCATTAAGCCACTAACAGGTACGGAAATTAAGCGCGGAAATTAAGATAAGTTAATAATACTTTCAGAGACTACTATCTGAGACCTATGGTAGACGGAATAGACAACTAGGAGTAGGAATGCGAATATGGGGTACGGCAGGACGAAGGATAAAAGAGAGGGTTATAATGCATCAGGACTAGCAAAAAGAAGTCTTTAATTTTTTATTTACTATATTTGCAATAGTCTATATAATTCTTCTTACATTCATACAAGCCTCCCTTAAATTTATAAGAGCAATAGTAATAGGACCGATAAAGGGAATACCAGAGATGCTAGGTCCATTCTATAATAATAGCAGAGAAGGAAGTAGGCAGCCTATTAACCTACAAAGTTTTCCTAACCTAGAGGATGCGGTACTAGACCTAACTCCTATAACATCTAAAACTAATAACCTTTAGTAGAGAGAGGACAAGAACCAGGAGGTTAACTTACCTATTCTAGGAGAAACTGTAAATCCGTTGCCTTATAATAAACCACTAATAAAATAAGATAAGGTATATATTATAGCCTAGCCTATACCAGCTCCAGGGACTCTAGGGACCCCTTACTTTATGGGACAAAACATATTACAATTTATTAAACAGTACGAGTGACTGTGCATCTGACACCATATTACAGATAATAAGAAATATTATGGACTTTTAGAATATTGCAACTATTAAATAGGGACCTAGATCCAAAGCCTACCTAAGTTTATTATTAGCAAATAGACAGAACTTATAAAAAAGCTTTAAACAGACTACTAAGGAAGTGACTACTTTCAACAAGTTAAGACAGTAGAATTCTTAGAAGCTTATATACTACAGTGCAGGAATAACCCACCCAGTAGTATACGCGAATACTATAGATAATTCACACTAATTTCCTAGAAGGCTACTAAGGCTAGTAATTTGGAAAACTATAAATAAGGATACTGGTTTGCAAAAGGACTCCTATTTAAATATTAAAGACATGCTATAACCAAGATAGGAGCTAATCCAGATAGATAAGAGTCTTTTAACTTCCACCTATTAAGGAAGGCTATAGAAGATAGGCTTAATTTATATAAGGGCGTAGACCGCCTATTAATAATAAATCCTAAGGAACAAGGTCTTCGTTAGCTAGTTAGATAATTCCATAATCAGTAACTGATTATATTAAACCAAAGAGATGCTACTCTTCGGCCGCCTATAGTCTCTTAGCTAAATAAGTCGGCAAGTACCCGTTAAATAATATAAGAGACAGACCTTAAGCTGGAGAAACTCACTAGTTAACTCCAGAGGCTTAATCTTAGGATAGTTAAATTGGCAGGTATTACATCTTTAATACCGTTCCTTAATAAAATTCACTAAGATCTAATATGGTACACGCAGCTCCTAAACTAAGTGTTAGTGCGTTAAGAACAAACAGGTTTATAACCTACAACGAATAATAATAGGCTACTGCCACTATATAGGGGGGGCGCTATAAGAGCGATATAAGCCTAACCTAGGAAGGTAAAAAGGACTAGGAAATCTTAGCGCGTACTAGGCACAAGCTAAGATATATTATAGATGCGGAGGTCCTTATTATTTTATTAACTAATACCTAATACTCCAAGAACTAGTTAACTATGGGTTTCTATATATAAACAAGTATAACCGAATCTGTACTAGAATATATAAGCACCTAGGAAATCCAATTCCGTATTTGCCAAGCAATAATAGGATTTAGTTTCTTAAGGACTGGCTAAGGCAGAATGCGAATATTAATCCTAATGCGACAGCAACAGCAATAATAACAGGCGTCCAGCTAGCGGCAGCCTTAGTAGAGTTTATAGAAAGCAATGGCGCTAAAAGCGAAGAAGAGCTTGGCAAGTCCTGGGAAGATATATACCAAGTAGAGTTAGTATACGTTAACTTGGTAGAAGCAGCAACTTAGTTATAGCCTATAACATAGTTATACAATCTTAGGAAACCGTAAGGGGATATTAGAGTAACAAAGCCGCCTCCAAGACCATCCGGTCTATAACTGGCAATAGTTTAAAATATATAATCAGGAGGACATATCTAAATCGCACTATAATTACAACGGTAGGCTCCTTAACCACCATTAAATAATAATAAGATTAATAAAATTAACTATGCCAAATAGCTAAGAAGATAAACGGAATAAGAAATGGATGCAATAATAACTGCTAAAGCACTATAACCAAAGCCAGTTAGGATAATAGATATACTAAAAGGAAATATCCTAAGCCCAACTGTAATAGCAGACAAGATCTTATTAAAAACTATTAAAGTTACTATTGGTAACTGCCTTATATATATACCCAAAGTTATAAAGTTATTCTTTAAACCTCTCCCGCCACCCCTTATAGAGCCCTACTAATAAAAGTAAGAGGAAGTTAAAGCATCTGTATTATTAGCGCGCCTAATATTTTATGCTAATTAAACTGGCCTAATAATTGCTAAGGTAGACCAGATTAAACGGGAAGCTAAATTTACCTAGTTTTAAAGATAATATCTAAAAGTAGAAGCGCAGATAGAAGACAGAAAGGTTAAATACTTAATTAACTCTAGAGCGGAACTTAACCTTATTAAGGAAAGTGTGGCTTTACAACATGGACTACTAATATTAAGTCTGCCCCTATAGTTACAAGGCGTATATCTAATATCTACCAATAGGACTTAGTCAGAGTTCATTAGATTAGTGTATGCGGCCCCTATAGTAATAGGTAGCGTCTTAATATCTATAACGTTTATTATTATAGGAGAAATGTCACATAAAGTAATACTTAGTAAGCTATGGTTAGTAAGGGCTAGACTAGTAATAAATCAAACCGCAATAGGCTAGGTATCTTACATTATTTAATTAGAAGATGGTGGGGTTAAAATAAGGTTCTTAACATCCCATAAGGATGCAATGCTCTTTAGACTAAATAAAGGAATTAGTATGGGTAGCAGTTTAGGAAATATATAACTAGTATAACCGCTGGGATTATATCTGGGGTTACTTATAACCTAGTATATTAGGATAAGGAGGACGCTAAGGACGGAGAGGAGGGAAATGAGGTGCGATTTTAACAAGGACGTTTACCATTTTAAATATCTACCAGACATGGCTATTAATGGAAAGAAGAACACAACACTGGATGGAAAGAGCTCAACAGTAAAATATTAAAGGAAGTCCTAAAAAAGCATATAGGAGGAAAGCAGAAGCCAGTGTTTAAAGCAAAGGCTAGATCCCATATATATTAAATATTAAAGACAACGGATCTATTTATAATGTAAATAGAAAGTTATAGGAGTAAGGCCTAACAGAACGCTATAAGTATAGTAACTGTATATAAACGAAAAGCGGATAAAGTCTGTCTAGTTAACTCATCAGCACCAGATAGAATAGTTATAGAAAGCATAATAGAGTGGTAAGAAGTAGCCCTGCGTTAGCAAAAGGCGTCTATTTAAGGATTACCTCTTAGTCCATATAATTATTTCCTTAAGCCGCGATACACTAAGCTAGCCTATAGCGCACGACTAAAGCTAAAATAATTAGAGCGTATAATTATAGGAGATATTTAGCTAAGAGAACAAGAAATCTTTAAGGCTATATTATTTAACTAAGAAGAGGCTCTAGTATAGGAGTTCTCTAAAATAGGTCATATTAGTAGGGATATAACTCTACTATTAAAGATTAAGACTATGCTGTATAAAGTATAGCAAGTACCAAACTTTCCTGTACTAAGGGCCCTGCAAAAAGAGGTAATTAATATATTATAAGAATAACTAGCTTAAGGGACTCTGGAGTATTGCAAAAGCCTATATAGGAATCTATGGTTTCTTATAAGTAAAAAGGAGTACAGGAAGTACCAACTAATTAACACGGTAATAAATATTAACTAAGTAACTATTAGGGATGCAAATCTGCTACTATATACTAATAAGTTCTCTAAGGAGTTTACGGGGTATAAGGTTATATCTCTAGTAGACTTCTTCTCTAGCTATAACCAGTTAGAGCTAGATATAGAAAGCAGAAACCTAACAGCCTTTATAATACCTCTAGGACTTTTATAACAAATAATAGTACCTATAGGAGGCACGAATTTGGTAGCCTAGTTCGTGAGGACAATTACTAAGATCCTAGAGCGACACATCCCACACTATGCCTTGCCGTTTCTAGATGACATTATAGTAAAAGGACCATAGACAATATATAATGGAGAAGAGAGCCTTCTAGGCATGCGTAGATACATTCTAGAACATATTATGTGGCTAGATAGAATGCTTATGGATTTGGAACGAGCTAGGTATACAATCTTAGGCATAAAGTCTTATTTCTGCAAAGACAAGATTATAGTAGTTAGCTACTGCTGTAATAGAAAGGAACAATATCTAGAAGAGTTAAAAGTCGCAAAAATCATTTACTAGAGAGACTGCAAAGATGTCACGTCTGCCCAAGCATTCCTAGGAGTTGTTATGTATTACTAAATATAGATAGAAGACTTCGCAATAAAGGCAGAGCCAATCTTCCAATTGCTATAAGTAAACGTTCTATTTATATGGGGCATAGAGCAGATAACCGCTATAAAGACTCTAAAGTATGCAATTACTACCGCACCTGCGTTGATTTAACTAGATTATAGTAAGGGGGCTAGGCTAATTATTCTTACTATTAACAGATGCAAGAATAGATAGGGGTGCGGTCTTATACAACTAAACATGTAAAATTGTTACTATTTATATTAATACAAGAGTAGTATCTAGTCTTAAGCGGAGCAGAAATACAATTTAGGAAAGCTTAAGTATTAGGCATTACTGTATACATTAAAGAAGTGTTAAGTGTACCTATACGGCGTCCGCTTTATAGTCGAGATAGATATAAATACCTCAGTCGCGTAACTAAATTGTGCTGCTACCGATTTACCAGGAGCCTTAATAACTTAATAGCTAGCATAGATCTAGTTATAGGACTTTAATGTTAGATATATACTAGGGAAGAAGAATAGCCTAGTTAATAGGCTATTATAACGGCTACTAGATGGCAAACGGCCTAATAAACCAACTAAGGATATTAAAGAATTTATTAACTGTAAGCTGAGTACTTTAGAATACACGGCTAGCCCAGTTAAAATGGAGGTAGATCTGCTACTAGAGGACTTATATTTAGAGGAATCTTAGAAGATTATAAAATAGCTAGTAACCTTATAACATCCAGAAGAAATAAATACTAAGGAATTTAAAAGATTTAAATAGCAAGCGCTGAAGTTCCTAGTACGTAATTAACAGCTCTTCCGCTAATAGTTAAAAAATATGCTAATACGGAGGGTAATTAATAATAAGAATACTTAGCAAGAGATTATTAAGAGCCTTTATAATTAGAGTGGACATTACAGACGAGAAGGGACATATTAGAGAGTTTTAAATTAATATTAGTGGCTAGGGCTATAGGATTAGATATTATAGCATATTAAGTCGTGCCTATAATGCTAGGGGCGGCAGTTAGGACAGGAAGAAGAAGCAATGCACCCTATATAGAAGTTTACTTTATAGCAACAAGTAATAGTAGATATTACATTTATACTAACAACCCGTCTTAGATTCTAATACCTAGCTACTGCTTAAGAATACGTGTCTAAATAGGTGGAAGCCCAAGCCCTTCGGAAAAAGTATGTAAAAAGCGTGGTAAAGTTCCTCTATAAAGACGTTATCTATAGATGGGGAGTATTCAGACAGCTTTCTATAGATAGTGGTAGAGAAAATGCTAATATAACCGCTGCGCTCGCGGAGCTCTATAATATTAAAAGGGTTATGGCTTTTATATATCACCCACAGGGACAAGGCTTAATAGAGCGAGGGCATAAGCCTATAGTAGATGCTTTGGCAAAGATAAATAGCTTATAGCTAGATAATCTCTATACTATTTTATAGGTAGATAGAATGACTATTAAGCGGCCTATAGGAATAACACCAGTAAGAGTTATATGCGGATATAAGCATGTCCTTCCTATTAAACTCTGCATACCTACTTAGCAAATGCTGCCTTAGCAAACAGTTTAGACCACTATAAAGCTACTAACACTCTATACAAAGTAGTTTAACTAAAGAGACGTAGATATAAAAGAGGCTGTTATATATATAAGACAACTAAAGGTAACAAACAAGGAGTACTTTAATAATACCTATTACATTCGCCAGGACGGATTTAAGGTTAGAGATATAGTTATACTTTATAATACGCAGCTTAAGCAAGATTATTCTAGCAGTTATAAGTTAGATCTAAAATGGCTGGGCCTATTCTATATATATAAGAGTTACCCATATAAAGGATGGTACTTAATTAAGGATCTTAATAGCACGCTATTCTGTGACCAAACTCTAGGGAATAGATTGAAGAAGTTCTACTAGTAATAGGTATCTAAAGTCCGCTAGGAGGACCGGCTTAACCAGTTAGGCGGGACTATACTATAAGAAATAACAGCAGAGCAGGAGTCTAAGGAAGATGTAATATAAAAATCCACCTATATTGCAACGCTATGTAGTTTAAGAAGTACGCGTTTTAGAAAGATTGTTTAATAGAACTAAGTATAAAACGTTTAACTAGGGGATAGTTAAGTTCTAAAGTGGAGGAGGGGACGTTAATAATAACCGCGTAGCCTATCTATTTATTTGCTATATTTCCTAAAGCTCTTTCTATTTCTTATTTACCTTTTAGTCATAGGAATCTAATGCATATTAATAGTAAGGTAAGGGCAGAAGAATGTTTACACATAATTACCTAGATTCATTCACTATAAAGATATTAGTTCCACTTACCGCCTTTAATAAGCCAATAGTAATTTTCTATACCAGGTATAGAAAATTATAATTAGTCCATTTAGCAGTTAGAACTGGCAGAACTCCACACCGCTATCTAGATTTGGTAGACCATTATAATTAGGAACCCTATTTAGAAATCCACCTTCTTACCCTTAAATCTTAAAGATAGTTATAATTAGCCAAAGCGTAAACCAAATAGAATCTATAATAGTACGTTTATTATATCTTTATTAAGCAGACCATTGGTACTATATAAAGGAGCTAAGCGCCAGATTAGTAACGTCCTTATAGAAGTTAGAGGCTTTATAGTTAATTGGCGTCGCGTAGTACTTATCTAAATCTATAACGAAATTTTGCTCTCTTAGGAAAACTACGCAGATGCTGCTAGTATAGTAGTTAATTTTATTAACAATAATAGTGGGCTGTAGGCATCTCTAGGAAAGGACGCGTTTATATTAATCTTTAGGGATATCTCTAACATTAGCAAGATGGCTAAAGATTAGAGAAACCAGTGTAATAAAGCTAGAGAAACTATCCGAAAGGCCTAGGGACAAGATATCCTTAACAGACCGCTTAAATACGCAGTCTCCTATAACTTCCTCTCTGCCGTCTAAAAGCTCGCAGTCTATCTACTTCCTAAAGTTATAGCAAGAGTTAATAAAGCGCTAGTTAAGAGGCTTAATTATCTAGGACGCGGTATTAAGACTACCACTTAACTATAGCTAGCTGATTTTGCGCTCATGCCTATAAAGTTAGGAAGGGCAATATTAGACTAGGTAGTAAATAAGTATAGTTTAAGGAGACACTTAACTAGCTTCCTTGTTCTAAATAAGGACTTACTACTAAGAAGTAGGAGATTGACTATAGTGGGACCAGAAGTCACTAATGTTGGAATTAAATAAGCAGGAGAGAGCTTAGCTCTTATACTACAAATATATTTATAACATGCTTCCGACATAATAAATCTATTAGCTTTTTAGCTATTAACACCTATTTAAGGAGGAGGCGTTAGTATTATGCTAAGCCTATTTTAATAAGGATTACCTATATTAGTTAACTTACCTTTATCTTCTATAAACAAAAGTATTCTTATAGCTGGAACACCTGTTAGCTCGCCCCTATGGCTGCTAGTATCCTTTTTAAAAAAGAATCTAAGGAGAGAGCTAATAGTTGCTTACCCGGAAGTAGGAGGGCTAGGAGTAGAATTAATATTTAATAAAAACGTTATTAAGCCTGGAGATAATAAGGAGTATATTAAGGAGACCGCAGATATTATGGCGATACTCCATTTAAAATAAGGGTATAACTATAAAGATAATATACTAGCTTATCTTAAAGCGTCCCTAAACTAAACCACCAAAATTAAACTAACTAAGATTATAAAGCTCTTGCGCAGTTAATATAGAGCAGCTAGTTCTAACCTAGAGGTATATAAGGTCTACTAAATGCATACGCAAGCCATAGGAGGACATATAGGTTTGGCGATAAAGGGTCTAAACTATACCGCACTATACTATAGACTCCGTTTAATATACCATACTTATAATCACCTTAGCACTATAAAGACAAATCCTACTACATACTCCTAGTTTAGAAAAGCTTATAGACCTCTAGTACTATCTAACTCCTTAAAACCATATAAGTTTATTTATAATTCAGCACTAAGGTTTTCCTACAATAGAGGGGCTTTGCTTAATTAGATGCTATTACTAGATAACTAAGGTATATGGCAGCGAGACGGATCTGTAGTTTTAAATATATTTAGATAGTAGTGGGATTCTAGCATTTTAGTAATAATTAATAAAGAAATATGTATATACCGTTATTACCAGCATCTAATTAATAGACAGCCAAATTATAGATAGTTAAGAATAATGGTTTATAGTCTCTGCCAGTAGCTAATAAGACAAGATCCTAAGTACTACTATCTCTATTACGCTCTTAGGCCTAACAGCTAGTAGCAACTTATCTCCTATCCCTATTATGCAAAGTTCACAGTTAAGGAAGACTCCACAGCTTTCTATTATATTAATATAAACATTCCTTCTCTTATAGAGAGCGGGCGCAGTGCCAATATAATTTAAGGAAGCGTTTCTCTAGATAATAAGACTAAGGATAATTACACGGTTATCCTACCTAGTATGCATTATTACTTAGAGTTATAGTGGGCAGATCTTAAAGCGTAAGGATTAACTAAAGGTAATAGATTTATATATAAGGTCATAGATTAGGACTGGACTATTAAAGATATAGAAAAATACGCAACTGACTAGGTGGCTCAGCCATGCGAAAAAGGAGATATGCGCATAACTATGCTACACCTTCCTTATAGGGCAAAAGGACCTTTAACTGGGACCTAGTAAATAATACTACTATGGTTTATTAGCGTTTAGGACAATTATAATAACCTTAAGGTTACGGAAGGAGGAACCTAGGCAGAGCTAGCAGATACTTACTAAGACTTAAAAGCGCCACCCTATACGCCATCTAGACATGCCAACCTTTACAGCGCAATCCTATATTGCTTCCCTGCGGTAGTTAAATTTATAGCTGCTAGCACCTTATCTAACGCCCTTCTAGGTAGATAATAATGGGACTCTCTAGCGGTAATCCAAGATTGTAATCTTCTTTTAACTAGTAATTAGAATGAAGTTATAAAATAGATATATTCCTACCGTCTTAAAGCTATTAAAAACTATAAGGATGCGTTTCAAATTATACGTGCAGCTAAGATAGAGCGCTTTAACAGCCGCTTATACTTCTACTACGTTAACAATAGAATCAATCCTTTAACTATTATAGTAGATCTAGGTAGAGTGCCCCCTATTATTGCAGAAGGACAGAGTTATATAAAGTTGCCTAAAGAGTTATGGGACAGAACTAAGTAAATAAAAAGACGTAAAAGAGCGAGGTTATCTAAAAGCCGTCTATCTAATGTTGCTTATACTATCTAACTAGGCGGATAAAAGCGGTCTTATTTAACCAGAATAGAGTCTCCTTACTTACTATCTTGGGTTTATGGCAAGGGTAAGGAGCACATGCAGTCACCTGCTACGCCTTTGTTTTAAAGATAGGGAGTTTTGGAGGTTATTAGGGGACAACAACTTAGGTGGGGGAGGTATATAGTGGGGTAAGTTGGCCCACTATATTTAGCATCCAATTTGGGTATAGTTTTGGGAGAGCATAGGCCTCCTATGGGTATATAGATTGGCCCGCGGCCTTAGAGTCTTTAATAGCTCAGACAGGCTTAACGGACAGTTTAGGGGACATAATACACTCTTTTCTCTTCTTCTTACTAACTGCTTTCCTACTGATTTCTACTAACTGACTACGACCGACCGACAGACCAACAGTACACTGATATCTTGTCTAGGGAGAGACCTTCCCTCCCACAATATTAGACTTCTAGGATAAATTCTACCATATCCTTAGAATTAAGATTAAGCTCTCTACTATATTTTACCCTTAGACTAATAGCCAAACCAAGATTATAAACTAATACCTTAACCAGCAACTTCGCCCCTTTATTAATTACTACTAGGACAACTAGTTAGAACTACTACCTATAATAGACTACGCATAGCTTATACTCCCTTATAATAGTATAGGAATATTACTATTTAAGTTACTCTATAGATATAAGCCATAAATATTTTTTAATTAGGATAGACCTATAAAACCTATAACGGCCTATAAACGCCTTAACTATAAAGAGGCCTAAATATTTACTAAGAGAATGCATAAAGCCTAGGAGACTGCCTAAACAATTATAAAAAAGGTATAAGAGAAGAAGGAGTCTAATATAAACCAATATTATTATAAGGTAGAGTTCTATATAGGAGATAAAGTATAGGTATTAATAAAGAACTAAAAGACCTAGAGGCTGAGCTGTAAGCTAGACCATAAAATAGCTAGCCCTTATAAGATCCCTAAGAAGGTAGGGTACTCTTTTAAGGTTAAGCTACTAGAGTTAATAAAGATCTACCTTATCTTCTCTTTAAACTAACTATAGAAGGTAGCAGACAACCTATTACCTGGATAGTACAATAACCCCCTACTACCAGTTTAGATTATAAAAGATAAAGAATAGAAAGTTAAAGAGATCTTAGCAGTTAAGAAGGACTATAGTACCTTAAAATACTATATAAGCTAGGTAGGTTATAATTAAGATCTAGAATAGTACCCCATATCTAATTTTAAGTACTCTCCCTATAAGTTATAAGATTTCTATCTAGCCTACCCAAACCTCCTTAGACCACCACGCAAGTTAAACAGCTAAATTAAATACCAGAAAGAGTGGTTAAATAGCTATAATAACTTAGATAATAATAAAAAACTTAAACAAAGCCTAATGGTAGGCTTTTTTAGAAGGGGGGGGTAATATAATAGTGCTAGAGTGTATTACCTACTATACTGCCATTTCCAGGGCAATTTACCACGTTTCTAGGCAATCTGCTAGATTCTGCTATATTCTACTAGGACTACTTATAGAGCTAACTATTCGTATTACTTCCGGTAATACGTATTGCTATTATAATAGTATTAGGGTAGTAACTGATTTAATTAATGCTTAATTGATTCTCCTATTCTATAGGTAGAATTTAGTAGATTTCCTAAGCTCGCTTAGCTTACGTAACCAACTCACATTTGCAGGCAAGTTGCCACAAATTACCCTAGATTGCCGTTACGTAATGGCAATTTGCGGTCATATGACTACAAAGACGCAACCTTGATCAGACACTGGGAGTATTTAGTTTTTAACGGTGCTTAAGCACGCCATCTACTAAATTCCACTACTTTCCACCTATCAAACTGCACTACTTCCCACCTATTAAATTCCACCAAATTCTGTTAAATAACTAAAGTAACCAATCACGATTTTCTATGCCTGGCATGGAAAATCGCCATTAGCTCGCTTGCCACTAGCGCCTTAGCTACTAGCTCAACATCTTTATACTCTCTATTCCTATCTCTCCGTCTTCTCCTCTCTCTACCCACTTAGTAACCTATAGCTTAATTATATTCATGTTAATTAGGTCTTTTAATACCTAGCAAGGCTTTAATTTTGTTATAGCGTCTATAGAGTTACTGCCTCCGTCAATCCATTTAATCTCTACTATCTCTCTTCTTTTATATAATTGTTGTAGACACATTAGGTTAACCATAAGCCGTTTCTCTTATGTTGTCCCGAGCTTAACTAAGCAGTCGTATAGAGATCCCAAATCAGTATAAAGGATAAGCGGTAGTTGTTCAAGTTGTAGGATCTTCTCAATAGTTGCTTTAATCACAGCTCTGGTGTCAAATCCGTGGGCCATTTCATATAATTTAGATGCTAAGACACTTTGTGTAACTCGCTTGCATTTAATAGATAACCAATAGAGGATATTAGCCCTATTGTCCTTATCCGTAAGTATAATAACGAAGCCGATCTAAGAAGAGAGGTTATAGTTATTAGCAAATAACAAGTCCGTAAATATTATTAGTTTAAGAGTGCTTATATTAAGTTATATAAAGCGAAGTCCTTAGGAGAGATTATTAATTTACTATTATAGCCGCTTATTAAGCTGCTTCGCATATTCTTCCTTTAGGTTAACAGCTTATACTATAAAGGAGAGGTTAAAGGCAGCTTCTAGTTAACAGACTATGGCGATATAGGCTCCTCTTACTCTCTAAGCAACGTACTAGTCCTTTAGTGTAACTACCTTGCGGACTTCCCCTCTAGAGCTAGTTAGGTCTATAGTCTTTATAGTAACCAACTTTAGGTTCTAGCATTGACGTTCTTAGGTAAGGACTATTAAATCCTTGTCTTGCTTAATGTAAACTCCATTAAACTTAATTAGGGTAGTCTAGGTAAGCTTCTCTCTCTCCTTTACTAGGAACTTTGCCTCCTAAAGCCTAACTTCTTTAGCCTTTATAAAGGTTTCATCAGCAAGGAATAGTATGTTATTAGTCTATAATCCTACAATTCCAAAGTCGTTGCTGTTTGTATATAGCAAGTAGGGGTTATATATTAACTGGTTTATCTATAGCTTATTAAGGTGGTGACGGTGGTATATATTAAACTAATGGTTACCAGCTTCTGGGACACCGTATAGTGGTTTAATAACTCTTAGGATTAATCTATCCTTTAGTCTAAGTTCTGGTAGCAGGCGTATAAAGAAGTCTCTATTTAAGTAGGTACTAGACTATATATAAGCTTATAAGATGTCGCGCAGGTATAAAGAAGCTAGTCTTCTTTTATTTCCCTATAGGGTTGCTATAAGTACTAGGATAATTCTCTAGCTGACACGTTAAATGGTTAGTAATTATATTAAGACCAGATCTTTACTATAGTTATTATAGGCTTATACAACTAGTCTAGACTTCTTAAAGGCCTTATCTATTCCGGCATTCTTAATCTTGTTAACAAATTAGGAGTTAAAGATTCTAACTCCTTCTAAAACGTCTGCTGTATTAATAAACTTAAAGACACCTTTCTTAAGTAAACCATTTATCTCCTTGCGTCAAGACTCTGTAAATAACAGTGAGGTACACTTAAAGGTTATAGTATTAGGTTTTATTAGGCTGTCGTTAATGAATACTAATACATCTGCGATGTTTTGCTGGGACTTTGTCGGCAATCATCGTGTCCATTTTAATCTTTGGGGGGGTGCACTAGCTATCAGTTCCTTGGTTAGTTCCTTAGTTAGTTCCTCCTCTAGTTCCTTATTGGGTTCTTCTGGTTCAGGTTATAGGTATGGCTTTACTACTATAGTCCTAAAATCGGTAGGTCCGCTAGGGAGCTATACCTTGCATATTTCTCTATCGATTCCAAGTAACTTAAATGGGCCAGTCCATCTACCGCTCTGTCCAGTATTGCCTTCGCGCCATATAAGTACTTCTGAGTTAAGGGGGAGGTTATGGATTATGGTGACAGATAGACCGTTTCGTTAGTTTAGTGCATTATTAACTTGCTTCTTTGCCCTAATCCTTGCAATCTCCTCTATTGCCTTCCTTATAGCTGCCGCTCGCTATATAATAGAGGGTGCTAGTGGGTTAAGTTTGCTTATTTAAGGGTAGGTACTAAAGACAAGTAGTGTTAGGACCAAGCCGTCTGTTAGCGACTCAGTCAATCAAGGCACGAGCACGGCAAGAGGGACGCGCAAGCCTGTACAATTGGTAGTCTATAAACGATGATCCAAAGCTAGAGAAAGGAAGGAGAAGAATAGCAGCGCCGCTCGATATTTTATGCGGTCCTTGAGTCACGTGACTCGCGTCTACCATAATCCACGTCTGCCAAGATCCACCGTTTTCTACCAGCGCCGTAACATTACCCCCCCCCCTCCGAAAAAGCCTGCCCTTAGGCTTTGTATGTCTATATTATATCCATAGGGTATTCTTGTCTTTATGCTTAATAGGCAGCCTATTGTCTTTACTATACCAGCACTCCATCTACTCGTTAAGGTACTTCGGGGGTCCGGATTCATTAGGGTATTAGTTATAGAATTCTTTAAGTCTCTAGGGGCAGCCTATAAAGTTCTAGGTGGGGTACCAGGTTGGGTCTGGATTGTAGCCTTTCTATTAGATATGGTATTGTAGCGTTCCTTATACTAGTTTATAGGCTAGTATTTTGTTAACTTCCTATTTGTTATTGCTATTAACTTAAATTGGCAGGGGAGGCTCATTCTTTTATTTAGGTAGTAGGTTATTTGCAGCCTTCCGTAGCTTATCCAGTAAAAAGATAGGATAGACTTTAATTAAGTCTAGGAGCTTAATCTTATATAAGTTGCCTTTTTTATTAAGGATCTTATATAGTCCTGCTATCTTATAGTCTAGCTTATAGCTAGGCCGTTCTGTCTTCTAGTTCTTTGTTATAACCCAGACTCTATTATCTATAGTAAAGTTAGGCTCGCGCCTATGCTTATTTACCTACTGTTTTATTAATCTCTAGGCCTTTTCTAGATTTATATAGGCTACTGTCTAAGCTTCTTCTAAGCGTTTGGCATATTGCTGGGCTTCCTTATAAGACAGTTTTTTGTGTATAGTTTGTGGCCCCTCTGGTCTTTCCCAGTTAAAGCTTATATGGGGTAAGTATCCCATTTCTAGCTAAATAGGTGCAAATCCTGTAAAGTTATAGGGTAGGGTTGCCTAGGCATAATCTATTAGGGGTAGTAGTTCGCCCTAGTTATTTTAGAAGTAGTTAATAAAGGGCCGGAGCCTCTAGTCTAAGTATTAATTTATAATCTCCGTCTAACTGTTTATCTGGGGGTGGTATACTATAGAAAGCTTTAGCTTAATACTAAGAATCCGAGTAAACTTATTCTAGAAGGCTGATATAAACTATAGCCTATAATTGGATATAATAGTATCTAGTAGTCCGTAAATTCGGTAGATATAATAGATATATAATTAGGCTACCTTCTTAGCATTAATATCCTTGTGACAGGGGATTAAGAACGGGCGCTTGCTAAAGCGATTAACTAGGATTATTACTATATTATATCCGTTACGGTCCGTAGGCAGCTCGTAAAAGTCTATAGAAATATACTGCTAGGGGCGTTTTAGTATCAGAAGTAGCTTTAATAGTCCTAGGGTTTTATCCCGTGAAATTATAGACCTACGGCAGTTGTTATAGTTCTATATATAGCGGTTAATATCCATAACTATTCTAGGCTAGTAGTAACAGTTACTAATAATCTTACAGGTCTTATTCTTTCTGGGGTAGGCCGTAGAGACCTAGGTATATACTTTAGTAATAAGCTAGGTCTATAAATTCTATTTCTCTACCACTACTAGCCATTCCCAGTGCTTAAGCAGTCCGTTTTTAAGGGACTATAGGCTAGTAGCATCCTTTACCTTTTCGCGGTACTCCATAGAGAAGGGGCCGTACGGTTTGCCTATAGTAGTTTATTAATAAGGTCAAGTTCCGTGGAGTTAATAGGACATATCTTAGCATCTAAAGGGTCTGTATTTAGCTCTGCCTATATCCAGGGGTTAAGGTGCTCTAGTTATAGTAGTGTTTAGGTCTGTAATAAGATCTTTATAGCTGCCTAGTTACCTAGGTCCTGTTTACACCTTATAAGAGCATCCGCACGGTTTATAGCGCCTGGTCTATATATAATTAAGAAGTTAAACTAAGATAGGATATCCACCTAGCATGCCTACTAGGCCGTAAGGGCCTTAGTTATTATAAAGTATTCTAGGGCCTTATAATCCGAAACTACCTTAATAGGCTTAGGGGTCCCCTCTAGCTGTATACGCCATTGCTAAAAGCTAGAGATAATAGCCAGCATTTCTTTATTATAGATATGGTAGTTTAGCTTGGCATCTATTATAGTCTTCAAATAGTATGCAATAGGGTGCCATTCTCTATTTAGTTACTTCTAGGAGAAAACGCCGGCTATTATACCGTTTAAGGCATTAGTTTCTAGTATTAAGGGCCGTTCTGGGTTAAAGTAGGTAAGTAAGGGAGCTGATACTAGCCGTTTTTTAAGCTTATTAAAGGCCTGTATATATATGGCGTTAAAGTGGAATAGCTGGTCTTTCCTAGTAAGGCGGTTAAGAGGCTAGGCGATCTTGCTATAGTTATTAGTAAAGCGTTAGTAGAAGTTACAGAAACCTAAAAATAATTGCACCCCTTTTATAGTCCGTGGGGGTGTCTACTAGTTAATTACAGCCGTTTTCTCTAGGTCGGCCTTAATTTTATCTATACTAATAATAAAACCTAGGTACTTTATATGCTTAACACTAAATTCTAATTTCCTAATATCGGCCTGGAGACCAGCCTTGTGGAGCTATTATAGGACTTTGTAAATATGCTCCTTGTGTTCTAACTTATTCTTGGAGTAGATTATAATGTTATCTAGATAGGCTGTATAGAAGTTGTTAAGGTAGTTAAAGAGTATATTATTTATATATCGCTAGTACGTAGCCGGTCCGTTAGTTAGTCTAAAAGGAAGTACTTTATATTTATATATTCTATAATGGGTCCGAAATATAGTAAGATCTTCTAATCTAGGGTCTATCCTAATCCGGTAAAAGGCCTAACGGATATTAAGCTTAGTAAAGACCTTAGCTCTACTTATTTGGGTTAAAGTCTTATTAAGTAAGGGTGGTGGGTAGCGGTCCTTACGGGTTATATTATTTAGTTTATAGTAGTTAATGCAGAAACAAAGTCCTCTATTTAGCTTTTTAGCAAAGAGAATAGGCGAGTTAAAAGGGGCTTAACTAGGTTTAATAAAGCCCTTATTTAGGTTATTAATAAGGTACTGCTTTGTAGCCTATAATTCAGCAGTAGACTACTAATAAAGGGGGCTATAGCTAAGTATATCTTCCTTATCTGGCTCAATCTTAATCTTGTGGTTATATGGTTAGTAAGGCGGGAGTATATCTAATACTGCCTTAGAGAACACGTCCTTAAATTTCCAGTGTTAATGGGGTAGTTTCTGTTCTACTAGCTTCTTATCTATAAGCTCGCCTTCCTATTTGCTAAACTTATTTTCCTTTTCCTTAATTATTTAATTAATTTCATATAAGCTGGTGGTAAAGGTAATGGTATTAGGTTAGACTAAGTTCCAATAGAATCCTACGGCGCTAATATAGCAGATATTAACTAGTGGGAGGTCTATAGGTTTCTTTACAGACTATTATTAGGCCGTATTTTACGGCCTAGGGTTTATAATCTTTCTTAGCTCCTATTTTATCTTCTATAAGTTATCCCTCCAGTCTATACGTTTAGTATAGCATCTAGTGCTCCTTGCTATTCTTTGTGGCTATATAGGGCCTAAGTTCCCTATGGGGAGCTCTGCTAGCTTTTTACTAACTTTTTTAATCTTTAGTGTGGGTGGCATAATATAGGTAGTCTAGGGGTGGCGTAGTATATAGATCCGTTACAGGTTAAGCTATACGTTCTTTTTAAAAGCCTAGTCCCTACGTATAGTATTAGCCTAGTAAACGGTGTCTATCTATAGCCGTATAAGGTTTTCCATTGTAATACTAATTTCCTTTATAAAAGAGGGTGTTGGGGGTAGGGTTTTAGGCTAAATAAGCTATCTACTCCGTATATTAAGCTATAAGCCTAGGTAGGCTAGCTATTTTCTTTTTAAGATTATATTGTGGCTTCCTAGGTCCGTAATAAGAAAGGGGACGTTATACTACCTTTATCTGTCTATATGGAGGTAAATCCGCAAGATAGTTATAATGGGTGGTCCTATCCGTCCGTTATACCCGTAAATAGGAATTAGTTTAGGTAGTTCTTTAAGGGGTATATTTAAAAAGTTAGCCAACCTTACAATACACTAGGTATCTATTAAGGCAAAGGCATTTGCTCTAGAGTTAGCTAAAGTAAAGGTTAAAACTTAATATCCATTACGGAATAAGGTATAAGGGATAGTGCAGCTTCTTCCACTAATTAGCCGACCTAGATTAATATATAACATATTAATCCCTTTTAACCCTAGAGAGGAGTCTTTCTCTAAAGTTCCTCTTTTTCTAACTCTATACTGTTCTCCTAAATTAACAGAACCTCGCCTGTTTTTGCCTTTGTCTGGCAATTCTTTACAAAGTGGTCTTTCTGGCTATATAAGAAGCAAGCTCCTTAATTACTAAGGGCCTGTTTATAGGGGTTATTATACGTAGGCCAAGTATGCGCCGGACCCGCAGTAGGACTAGCTGCACGGCTAGCTACTGAATTAACGGTAGGCTGTACGGCTAGTGCCGTAGGAGTTGCAGATCGTGCTAGGGTGTTATAGGCCGTTTATAAAGTGCTTATAGTCTAGTTTAGAGAGTTTCTAGCTTTATACCGCTTAGATCGTGCCTTAATTCGATAAAGGCCTTAGTTAATAGCTAGGCAGTAGTCCGTAAGTACCTTTAGCGTCTATACAGTAGTAAAAACTGGCAGTACGGCGCGCTATAGGTCTAGGGTAAGCTTGTTAAAGAGGTCTAGCATTAGGTCTTTATAGGGAATTTAGGCTTGGCTAGCTAGGTGCAGAAAGCAGGTCTAAAAGGCTAAAAAGGTCTCCGTTGTCTTTATATTAAGAGCTTTATAATTAAGGCGGGTGTTCTATGTCTTAAAGGGGTCCTTATAAATAGAAGACAGGTAGTCAACTATCTCTTCTTTAGAGAGGAAGGGGTCTGCTAAGTCCTAGGCGTATCGCAGACGTAGATACGTCTATGCGTCCCCACCAGTACGGCCAAAGACATAGGCCATTTTAGCTTAGGTAGTAGGGAAGTGGTCCATATTAACTTTAAGCTTATCTTGCAGTTAAAGCTTCCAATTGTTAAATATAGGGTCAGTTCTATCTATAAGCAATAGGGGGTCCATAACCTTCGCGGACTATAACAATGCTAATGCTATATATTGGGCTAGGGTTTTAAGGACCGTAGTAAGTCTCTAGGTGTCTAATAACTCCTTACTAGGTGTAAGGGTGTCTCTAGTTTTAAGCAGCTCTTAAAGCCATTTAATTTTGGTATTAGCTGCTGCGAGCTCTTTCTAGGGGGTTAAGACGGCGACTATTTTACTATTAGGGGTATTTGCGGGTCCTATAGCAGCTTTGCCAGCTACTGTATTTCTTGGCATGGTGGTAGGGGTATTAGGTAATTTCCGGTGTTTGTTTATTTTCTAGGGGTTCTGGTCTATGCGTGTCCTATTCTTAGGTTTCGCGTTCTGTTTGTGTTCTTTTAGCTCTTAGGGGTCTGTCCTATCCTTATAGTTCTGGTAATGTCCTTAGGGTCCTATTCTATGTCCTTTATAGATATATTTGAGTTCCTTCTTAGGAAGAAAGAGTAGTTAAGCTTTAGATAATATTAGCAACTTAGTTAATTAAGGCACGAGCATAGCAAGAGGGACGCGCAAGCCTGTATAATTGGTAGTCTATAAACGAGGATCCAAAGCTAGAGAAAGAAAGGAGAAGAATAGCAGCGCCGCTTGATATTTTATGCGGTCCTCGAGTCACGTGACTCGCGTCTACCATAATCCACGTCTGCCAAGATCCACCGTTTTCTACTAGCGCCGTAACACCGTCTGGGCCAGCTGTGTTATTGGCGGCTTTTACTACCATTTGCAGAGCTAGTTCCTTAGCTATTCTTAAGTCCTATAGCTTCTCTATAATTATCTGGTATGCTCGGCATAGTATTAGATAAGCTCTTTCTACCATTCTAATAGACTAGTAAGCTTCTACTGGGACGCTCTTGGTTAATATGGCTATTGCTATAGCGTGTTATTAAAACTCCTTGCTCACAAAGTTCTTCTTAGTATTGTGGGTAATATAGTCAGATGGTCCAATGTAGGTGTTAATCCAGTAGAGTTATAGGGTATCCCAGGTATATTTTACGGAGATATTACATAGCTATCTTACGGCTTAAAATCTGGTAGCTTTATCAATTACATAGAGGATAGGGCTTCCATTAATATACATAATATTAATAAAAATAGAATGGTTAAAGTTAGAATCTTAGTCTTCTTATAATGTGAACTTAAACCAGCTAGGGGATTTACCGTATTTCTGGCAGTGGGAGCAGTACTTAGTAAAATAGTCGATAACCTGCTTATTAATATTATTATAGCCAGAGCATTCTAATACCTTATATAGCTTATCTGCTAATAGATGTCCAAAGCGGCGGTAGAGTTAGTAGAGTTTAGTAGTGGTTAGGTGGCAAGGGTTTTAGTTAAATAAATGGATTATAAATAACTGTAGTAACTCTTTCTATAGTAAGAAGGGGTGGCTAAATCGGCGAACTACTGGTACCAATTTTGTTGGGGTGACTAGGACATTCTTAAGGTTATTATAATAGACCTTTAGTATGTCCATATCTGCGAGGTATAGTAGGAAGGGTATGTTGGCCTTTATAATGTGAAACTCAATATTGCTAACTAGTATATTAACTATAATAGAGCCAATAGAAGGGGTAGAGCCAATGCCAAACTGGACGTTAATAGCGCTGGCCTTTGAGGTATCGATAACGGTATTATAGGTCTTCCTATATACGAGGTATTATCCATAACCTACTGTTAATTTCTTTAAGGCTCCTATATTAATTATTACTCCATAAAACTTGTTGGAGGTATATCAGCTAGTGGCAATATAGGTAAATGGGTCTAAGTCGTTGTGGTGAGCAGTTAGGTTAGTGCCGGTAATTGTATAGGTAAAGAATCAGTCCGCTAAGTCAGTTATAGTATTAATGGCTTCTTCGTGCTATATTATTCTAAAAGAGATGAGGAATAGTTTAATTTATTCCTAAGTTGGAGATGGTAGTAATAACTTAATATTAATTATAAGAGCTTCCATTGCGTCATTAATAGATTCTAAGTTAGGTTTATCGTCATGGTCTATTTCCTTGTACTTAGTAATATATTACTTAGCGTACCTATTAAAGCAGCGGTTAAGTCTATTCTTAAACTTCTTTTTTAATTCGTCACGTTCTTTTTTTAAGTGTTTAGATAACCAGCAACCTTCCTTATAGCAGACAAAGCAGCGCTTCTTTAGTAATGCATATCAGTTAGATAAGGATAATTGTGTTCTATAAGGTAATTAAGGGTATTATCTGTGGTAGCGGCGGTTAGTAAAGAAGGCGTAGGGGTTCTTACTATTTAACTTTTTAAATGTTATAATAGAGGATTATAAGTTATTAATTAGGCCAGTTAAGCTATTAGAAGGTTTAAAGCAGGTATATTAACACGCTGGTAACTCCTAGCAGGCGTTAATAAGCTTGTTATAAAGAAACTTATCTATGCGTAAATCTGGGTTGAGACCATACTAGAGGTATCTTAGTTCTTTAATAAGCAACTATAGGCAATCTAGGGTTAATTTGCCAGTGTTCTTACTCTTGCTTATTATAGACCATAAGGTTATTAAGTTCCACTGCCCTAGTATACCACATCTGTACTTAGGTCCCTTAAAGTAGTAACATGTTATGTTATAGATTTAGTTAAATAAAAGGGTTATAGTAACATTCTTAAGGTTAGTATAGTAATGGTTGAGTGCTAAGCCGCGTAGTATTATAGGGTAGGCTTTAACCTTGGCTTCTTAGGGCATATTAGCTCTATTACAGAGGTCGTGGAAGATAGTAAGTTTAAAGTTAAAGTTGTCATCTTCTCTACTGTACTTATTGTCTTCCATATACATCTTCGCGAGGTTTATTAACTCCTTGCTAAAACCCTTGCTTAACGAGGCGGGTTATATTAATAAGATAGGTTATACCAATAAGGTAGGTTGTATAGGCAAGGTAGGTTGTAGGGTTAGTAAGGTTAAGGTTAGGGTTTTAATGGTAGTTCGTAAGATTAGGTTTTCGGTAGTACTAGTACTGGTAATAGTACTAGGAAGTTGTTCTTAAGGAGGTAGTTAATTCGTCCTGAATTAAACTTCCCTCTGGCTGCTATATACTCTTTAATCTTAAGCTTAGTCCACTCTATAGGTTCTTCTTCTTATAGGGTGTTAAATAGCGATTTGGAGACTATGGCGTTCCTATACTTCCTTACCCATATGCCGTTAGTCTATAGAAGTATTTAAAGCTTTCTAATATATGTCTGGTTATAGTTCTTAAAGATCTATACTATAAAGTTCTAGAAATCTTCCTTATAGGCTTCCTACAGCTTATTATCCTTAAAGTTATAGACCTTATATTCCAAGGTCTTAAACTGCACAAAGTTATTAATGTCTGTAATATCGATGTCGTCGGAGTCTATATTAATTCCTCTACCCCACTTCTTCTGTCCTTCTCTGACTTATACCCTAATATCTGCCATATTAATTCTTGTCTTGTGGCTCTTGTCCTGTTCAATTTTAAGTTTTGGAGGATAAATATACGTAATAGACGCGAACTAAGGGTTCCTTGTCTTGTTAAGTTCTAATTTTAGGTTCTGAAACGCGTAATAAACACAAACCAAGGGCCTGTTAGGGGGTTGGTTCCTTAAATACCTAACGCCTTTTAGAGTGCGTGATAGACGCGAACTAAGGGCCTATTAAGGGGTCGGTTCTTTAAGTACCTAAGGACTATGTATAAAGAATCAAGGGCCCATTAGGGGGTTGGTTCTTTAGATATATATTAACTAATACTCCTTAGCAAACGGGTTTAGTAGAGGCCTACAAGCAGGGACTGATCGAGCTCGTCTCTCTTTATAGATGATACGTCTCCTAATCTATAATTACTGATCAGTATTCGTATCACTTCCGGTAATACGTATTGCTATTGCAATAGTATTGGGGTGGTAACTAATTTAATTAATGCTTAATTGATTCTCCTATTCTATAGGTGGAATTTAGTGGATTTCCTAAGCTCGCTTAGCTTACGTAACCAACTCGCGTTCGCAGGCAAGTTGCCGCAAATTGCCCTAGATTGCCGTCACGTGATGGCAATTTGCGGTTATATAACTGCAAAGACGCAACCTTAATCAGACACTAACCAATTAGGATTTTCCATGCCCGGTATAGAAAATCGCTATTAACTTACTTGCCACTAGCGCCTTGGCGACCCCTTATATCTTATTAGTCTCCAACAGTCTTCTTCTCTTTCTTCTCCCTAGCTTAGTATTCTTATATAGTAGCAATCTACAAGCTTTGGTTTAGAAGTATTTATATAAGCCCGTTAGAAAAGCTCTAATAATTACCTTTAGCTTTCCTACTAATTAGATATCTCCTTTCTACCTTTTTTATTTATACTTCTCTTTATATAAAATACTATAAAATAAAATAAAAATATAAAAAAAGAGAGGAGACCTAGTAGTTTAAATTTAGTAACTTTTATCTACTCCTTATTATCCTCTAGTTCCATAATCTAATCCTTACCCTCTAGTACTCCTACTGCCGCCACTATAGGCTAAGAATTTATATTGTATAATAAATATTAAGCCCTATAATCCTATTACTTATAATTTCTATAGTACCTACCACAGAACCCTAGGAGACTCTAATATTTAGTAAAGGGGTAAGGGCCCACTAGATAATATAGAGTTGCCATATAAGCCTTGCAAGGCTAGCATTAATTAGCTCTCTACCTTATATAAGTAATATAAGTTACTTATAATTATATTTAAAGACCCATAGCTCTAAATTAGAATTGCATTTATATATAAGGGCCTCCCTGTCCGTACCTACCTCTCTAATATACCTCCTACCCAAGCCTCTATATTAATTGCTAGTAAAGCTTCTACCCTCTTCTACTTATCCTAAGAATAGTTAGTCATATAAGTATATTATATAGAGAGGAGAGTTTACTTATAGTATGGCAATATTGCTAGAGAATCTCTTATATAATAGGATGGGAAGTATACTAGATAATTATATTTCTTAGTTCTTAATAAAGGACAACGTTAGTAGGATTTAAACTTATAATCTATTAAGTTTAAAGTTAGTATATGTTTACCTATGCTACTTACGCGCCTTTAGTAATTACCTTTTGCCTCAAATTATTTTATTTATATGGCCCCCTTCCCCCCTTTAGTATTATATAATACACCTCTTATATATATAAAAGAATACTTAGAATCTTATAAGTTGCCTAGTCCTTCACGTATTCTAATGCCTTAAGTATTTATAGAGTAGTACTTATATAATCCTATGGAACGCAATATTAAGAACCTAAAAATACTCTCTCTGGCTTATTGCTTATTCTAGGTATTAAGAGAACTTTAATTGCAAGCTATAAGAGTTATAGAAATCTTATATACTAAAGAGGCTGGTTCCACTATTAAATAGCTGTTGTATGGCTATTAAGTGGAATTAGATTCTTATTAATATAGGTATTAAACTTATCTAAACTCTACAGATGAGTATGTTTTAAATAATACTAAAAATAAGCCTTATAAAAGGTAGAGAGGTTTTCTTTAGACTCTAAAGGCGACTTTTAAGTTTTCTTAGTTGCGTATATAATATAGTTAAACCTAAAAGTATTGCTCTCTTGCAGAATCTCTCCTAGAGCTTTTATATACTAAAAAGCTTCTTTTCTCCTTTAATAGTAATATAATTATTTTAATCCTTTAAGAAAGCTATATAATACTCTAGGTTAAGAACTTATGCCACCAGATAGTAGGGAGAATTATCTAGCTTCTTAATATACTTTGTAAGCTTTTCCTTAATACGTTAGAGTTAAGGAGTTATAAATTTATCCTTAGCCTTAATAGTTATTACCTATAGGAAGGTTAACTAAAGAAATATTAAGAGTATCGCATAATATACTAATACGGTCTATATTATATCTATAAGGCTATTACCTAGGTATATGGTAGGGAGCAGGCAAGCCAAGCATAAGTTATAAGGAGAGTCAATAAAAGAGGACAATATGGTAAAGAGTAGGTATTGCCATACCTACTCTTTACCATATCGTCCTCTTCTATCAACTCTTTTTATAACTTATACTCGGCTTACCTGCTCCCTACCATATACCTAGGTAATAGCCTTACATTCGAACCAATCCTATACCCTTATAGGTAGTAGCCAGCAGCAAGCTAAGGGCTCCGCCCTTAAGCAGTTTTACAATCCTCTATTTTTACCTAAGACGACTGCGTATACTATAAAAGCAGGTACACCAGCAGACGCCTAGCAGATTGTATCCACATAATAGTATTAAAATACAGATTAGGTCCTCTACCTTTTTAGGACAATCGCGTATACTACAGAGCAGCTATACTAGACGTTTGGTAAATCGCATCCGCATAACAGTTAGATAGATACGGATTAAGAAAAGAAAAGGAGATAGTAGCTACCTAGCCAAAGGTTAGGAACTATCCAGATTATACGCGATTATCTCCTAAGGCGATTGGTATACCCATATATAATTAAGTGCTATAGTGCAGCTCTGCCCTAACGGCAACCTAAAGGTAATTTAATTTCTATCTAAAAGCTTTCTAATAGGAGTTAAGGGGAATTATACACGATTAAGCTTGCAATACTCTATAGGCCAACTATAGTTTACTGTATAGGGCAGTACTACTAATAGAGCTTAGAAGGTTAAACGTCCTTAAAGAGATATAGCTACCCTAGAGGCTATCTAACTGCTATTTAATGGCTATCTAAAGAACTGACGGCTAGCTTTTAAAGCTATAGCTACTACCCTTACTTTTAGATTAAATGCAATCCTAAAGCTATAGCTCTAACCTAAAAAGTTTCTAGCTGTTAGCTATAGAGCTACTAAGACTTAATTATAGGCTATTATCTCTTAGAGCTACGGCTTACCTTAAGCTTTAGCTTAGAGATCCTATACAATCTTATAGGCTGCAGCTTACCTTAAGAGCTTTAGCTTAGAGATTATTTATAATCGCTTAAGGGCTATGGCCCAACCCAGAGACTCTCTAGCTATTAGCCTAAGGGCTGCCAAGACTTAATTGTAAGCAATTGTCTCTTATAGAGCTACGGCTCGCCTTAGAGCTATAACTTACTTAAGAGCTTTGGCTTAGAGATCCTACATAATTTTATAAGCTATGGCTTACCTTAAAAGCTATAATTCGCCTAAGAATTAGCAATGGCTTATTAAGCTATAGCTTTAATCTAAAACTACGGCTAGATTAAAAAAGCTACAGCTTTAAGATTAATTAAAATGTAATTAAATCTTACCTACTTGTAGACACTTTTTTCCTTTCTAAAAGACCTTTTTTCCTACTAGGTTTTAGTTATAAGTTAAGGTTTTTATTAAGGCTGCTTAGTTACTTTAAGAGCTATAGCTTACCTAAGAAATAGCAGCAGCTCTTAAATCCTATATAATCTTCTTAAGCTACGGCTTAACTTACTAATATAACTCCATTATAATAGTGTAATTTAGAAGAAAGGAAACACGCGTATATACTATTTAGCCATTACTTCCTTATAAAAACTAATTACGCGGCTAGGGGAAGGCAATTAGGAGCTACGGCTCTAACCTAAAGACTTTCTAGTTATTAGCTAAAGGGCTGCTACGACCTAATTATAGGCAATTATCTCTTTAAGACTAACTGTATATAATTAAGTCTTACCCTACTAGCAGACGCTTTTTCCTACCCTAAAATAGACCTTTTTTCCTACTAGGTTTTAGTTATAGATTAAGGTTTTTATTAAGGCTACTTAGCTAGTTTTTCTCCCTATTCCCTATTTCCCTATATAAGTAAGGCTTCGACACTGCTTATCTTTTTATATATAGAAATTAATTTATTTGGGTATATGGGCTGGGGGCTAGCCCTAATAAAAGGGGGGGCAATATAAGGGATCTTTTAGCCCCTTACTTGGGTATATACCTAGGGGCTCTTAGGAGCTGCCAAGGCTAGCCTTTAGCTAGCCCTTAGCACCTCCTTATAAGCTCCTTAGGCCTATAGCCCTTTTCCTCCTTACCGGTTCGTCTCTATATAAGGTATTACTATACCTACTCTTTACTATATTGTCCTCTTCTATTGACTCTCCTTATAACTTATACTCGGCTTGCCTACTCCCTACTATACACCTAGGCAATAGCCTTACAATATCCTTAAGAATATTAACTAATTCTAAAACCCTCTTTAGTGTTATATAATCTTTTTAAAGAAATAGAGTTGCTTTATAAAAAGACTAAAGGAAATTATAAATCGTATAAAGATATATCTATTTGTTTATTAAGAGGATATTATCTTTTAAATTATCCTTATAGTACTTTATATAAAGTTAAAGCCTAGTCTTAACCTTATCCTTTAAAGCTATAGATATTATAAGAAACCAGCTATTCTATCTTATATAATTATTAAAAGGAACTATTTTACTAGTATATTTAATAAACTATATTATATAGTTAGCTAACCTGCGGATATAAATATTATAACGGGACTAGCCTAGTTATAGTAGGAATGTCTCGGTGAAACACTCGACAGATGACTGTATAAAACTGTTCGTAACTATTTATAACTGTCTACAACTGTCTACAACTGTCTGCGATTGTCCGCCGTAATCTACCATTTTCTATTAAGTTCCGCCGACTCAATCAAATTCCACTAAATTCCACTAACGTAATGGAATCTGGTTAAAACTTATTAAAATCCGCGTGGGCTTATACCTATACGTCTGCTGCCAAGACCCTAAATATTTAGTTATAAGTTTCCTATATTCCTTTCTCTTCTTTACGCAACGTTTTATACTCTGCAAGAGCTAAATACCCTTAGATTAGATAGAATTTATATTTATTTCTTTAAATCTTCCCTAAAGCCTCTTCGCGCCCTTATATTACGTTGCGTTAAAATAACTACTATTAAAATAGCAAACGAACCCGAATCCCTTTTAATAACTATAAGTATTATAACCCTAGTTAGGGAACAGTTAACTATAATGCAACAGGCCTTTACAGACGCCTTAGCTTAGCAGCGGGCTGCACTAGAAGCCTAGCACCAGTAATTAATAAAAGCACTCCATAAAGAACTCTATAATGTTAAGGCATTTATGTTATAAACCCTAATAGCAATACCTATAAACAAGATTAAAATAACGGTACCTAAACCTAATATATTGAATGCGAACACTAAAATAGTAATGGTAGCTTAATTTATACCTATAGCGAACCTAGTACCTATTATAAAATCTAAAAAGCTCCCTAATCCTCCAATGTTTAATGGAAACTAAAATAACCTATATCCCTTTGTAACCAAGCTCCGTCTTAAACTCTTAATAAACTACAATTAATACTCTACTAAGGCTAGCAAGGTTAGCTATAGAATGTTTTATTTAAGCAAGGACGCTACACAAACTATAGATCCATTCTTCCACAACGGCACTTTTATTAATTTTAAAACTTTTATCTCTCTACTAGAACAAATGTATAATAACGCTAGCCGTGAATATATAGCTGTTACGAAACTTAAAAACCTATAATAACGGAATTAAGACTTTACTAGCTTCTTTTTGGAATTTTTAGGTTTTATTAGCGAGCTAGATTGGAATAAAGCCGCTAGAGTCGCTGCTCTTTAATAAGCTATTTTAGATAAGATTAGAGCCCAGTTAGTAGGTAGAGAACTACTAAAGAACCTATCTAAATTTGCTATAATATGTTAACGAATTAATAAGAACCTTTAATATAATAAATAAACTTATTCTCTAAAGCCAACCATACCTTACGTTTAAAACTTTATAAAACTAGTATATACCTTAAAGCGCGATCCGTCTCTAAAACTTAAAAGTCCTATATACAACCCTATGGACCTTAATGCCGCTCGATCCTATGCACCCTTAGAAACCAACAAATAAAGAACTTAAGCCATAAATGGAGAATGCTTTAGATGTGGTAAAAAAGGACATATTTAAAAGCATTGCCAAACTTACCCTTTTAAAAAAGTCCGCCGTAGCTCCTCCTGATCCTTAAGTTATACCCACTCCTCAAGCTATACCTAATCTTTAAATTATACCCGTTCCTTAAATTGTACCCACTCTATAAATCGTACTCAGACACTATAAAGCACCTTGCCTTTGGTTAACTCGGAAAACAAATCGTCCTAAGGCCAAATCGCGCCTTAGGATAAAAGGTGGAAGAGTATAAGTGTCTAGGCTCTTCTAGCGCTAATACATAATATAACTCCCTTAATATACTCGGCAAAATTTAAATACTTAGAAAATGGAAGGAAGTACAAATTCTAATAGACAGCGGAGCCACTAGTATAGGCTTTATTAACACGAACTATACAAAAACTTAACACCTAAATTTAAAAAAACTTAATAAGCCCTAAGGCCTATAAGGCTTTAATAGCAACCCCTTAATATATAGCGAACTAACGCACTACGCTCTTATAAAATTATAGATAGATAAACACCTTAAATATGTTTCCCTGTTTATAACACCCTTAAAGCACTATAAGATAATACTTAGATATAAATAGCTAAAACGACACAACCCTTTAATTAGCTGGGTTAAAGAAACACTAAAGTTCCATATAACCTACTGCTAAAGTTATTACTTAAAAAACCATTTGCCCTATAAACTGTCACGGAGCGAGCACAAGCGGTGATAATATATAGCGAAGTAGATATTATTAAGCTATGTACATGAACTGCGTGATAAAGTCAAGACGTTGCGTAAAGAAAAGAAAGTAGGAAACAGGGGAAAAAGGGTACATAACGTTCGCTTGGTTGCTAAGTTAACGGGTACTATGCTACGCACGGGCAGGGTAGAGCTTAGGTGGCGGTTCTGGTAGAACTTGGCAGAATTCGGCAGTTAGAGGTCCTTAAAGTTGCCAGTTGGCAACTCCGACAGTAGAGACGGCAGATTGCGGCGGAATACGGCAGATTGCTATCAGATTGCCGTCTCGTGGTCGGTCTCCGGTTGTTCAGTCGGTGGAAACAGGTGGACGTGTGTAAGGTGTCACGGGGGTGTCCCATGACATAAACATATATATAACTATTTAAATTTAATATAATATAAATTACCCTTGCTATAAACCTTAAGCCAATATAATAAATCTACAACTGCTAATTATAGTAAAGAATGTGAAGATGTTACGTTAAAACCTCTTAAAATTTGTATAATATAGGCCGTGCCTTTTATCTTATTAGCAAAAAGACGAGATTATAAAATCTTTACTATAACTATAGAAGACATTAAGAAAGCACTAGAACCGAAATAATATCCTAATCCTTAACCTCTTATGCCTAAAGAGTACCACAACCTAATTAACAAGTTTAAAAAATGATTTATAGACCAACTAGCCCCGCACTAAGAGAAACACGATTTTAAGATAGAACTTAAGCCTGGCATAATACTAAAGTTCGGTCTACTATACGGTATATTATAAGAAGAACTGCTTATAATGTAATAATACCTTAACAAGCATTTAGAAAAAGGATTTATTCGCCCTAGCTAATCTCTATTTGCCTTATCTATACTATTTATTAAAAAGCCAAAAGGAGGCTTAAGATTCTATATTAATTGTTAAGCTCTAAACGTAATTATAATTTAAAACCGATATCTAATTCCTTTAATTTAAGAAACGCTTAATTATTTAGTAAAGGTACGGTACTTTATAAAGCTTAATATAGTTGCCGCCTTTAATAAAATCCGTATACGTAAAGGAGATAAAAAGTATATAGCTTTTTGTATATAATAGGGACTCTTTAAATACCTAGTAATGCTATTTAGCGTAAAGAATGGTCCTAGTACGTTTTAGTAATATATTAATAATACGCTTTATAAATTCTTTAATATATTTGTTACCGCGTATATTAATAATATCTTAATTTACTCGTCCTTGCTTTCTAAATATTAAAAACATATTAGAATGGTCCTTAAACGCTTATAAGACGCAGGCTTATAATGCGATATTAAAAAATATATGTTCCACGCATCTAAGGTTATATACTTAAGCTTAATTATATCCTATAACGGAATTAAAATGAATTCTAAGAAAGTCGCTGTAATTATAAACTAGGAAAGCCCTAGCAACATATAAAATATTTAAGGATTTTTAGAATTTGTAAATTTCTATTATTAATTTATTAACTACTTCTTAGAAATTACCTAGCTATTAGTAAACCTAATAAGGAAGAATATAAAATTTAAATAGACCGCTAGATATAAACGAGCTTTTAATAATTTAAAATATTGCTTTATAACTACTCTAATTCTCACTCACTTTAACCCTAATTTTAAATATACTGTTAAAACTAACTCGTCTAATTATGCGCTAGGGGGAGTGTTATCGCAATATGATAAAAATAGCAAACTATGTCTAGTAGCCTTTCTCTCCCAGAAACTCGCCCCTACTAAATTAAACTATAAGATATATAATAAGGAACTGCTTGTGATCGTTAAATGCTTTAAATAATGGCGTCCTAAGCTAGAAGGATTATTGTTTCTAATATATGTGTTAACGGACCATAAGAACCTATAATCCTTTATAACTATAAAATAATTAACGCAGCGCTAAGTTCATTAGGCCAAATACCTCTTATAATTTAACTTTAAGATTATATATTAACCGGGCAAACTTAATTAAAAGCCTAACACATTAATATAATAATTATAGGACTTACCTGTAAACACCTTAGATAAACGGATTATAAATTAATTATAGATCTTACTGCCCCCTAAATGTTTTAAAAAACTATATCCTATATTTCTAGATATGGAACTTAATAGAAATAAATTAGAAGTTAATAAATAGGAAATGGAAATTAATAAGCTAATGGAATACAAATATAAGAATAACGTATAGATAGTAGGTGTAATAAAGGCGATCTAAACTAGAAAACAATAGTATAAGGATATTATACTTGCTAAATGCGAAATTTAAAACAATTAATTGTACTATTAATAGAAGATAGTAGTTCCGAATTCCGAACCTTTATAATTTAAGATACTTAAATTTATACACAACTCCCCTATAGTAGGACATCCTAGCTGTATAAAGACCTATAAGATTGTTTAATAAGTATATTACTAGCCTATAATGCACAACTACGTACGGAAATATGTTCGAGTATACAGGATATACGTGCGTAGAAAAACCTCTTATATAAAGAAGCAAGGAGTACTTTAACCGCTACCAATTCCAATATAAAAATAGCGCGATATCTTAATTAACTTTATAGTTGACTTGCCTAGTAGTAACGGGTTTATAAATATTATAGTAGTAGTTAACCATTTTACAAAAATGCGACATATAATTTCTATGGACTTAATTAATGCAATATTAGTAGCCAAATGTTTTGTTAAGCATGTCTTTAAGCTATATAGACTTCCTAATACAATAATATCCAACTGCGGAAGCTAGTTCGTTTTAGACTTCTGGTAAGCTCTATATAAACAATTAAGTATTTAAATATAACTCTTAACTGCATTTTATCTAGAGATAGATAGTTAAACTAAAATTGCAAACGTAATTATGGAACAATACTTATAAATATACTACTTCTACCTGCAAGATGACTAGGAAAAATGGCTACCTTTAGCTAAGTTTACTGCGAATAACACGATAAATATATTAATAGGCGTGATACTGTTCTACGCGACCTACGGATAAAACCCTTAACTTAAATTTAAGCCATAACCTAATATTAATATAACAGGACCCATAATTAAACAGATCTAGTTAATTAACGCGCATAACTTTGCTGATTAAATAAAGCAGTTAACGGAACTATTACAAAGTGAGTTAATATACGCTTAAATGTTATAGGAATAGCATGTAAATAAAAGACAAGCTCCTATATAGGACTTTAAGGAAGGTAATATAGCTTATCTAAGTATATAAAACCTAAAGACTTAATGGCCTTTAAAGAAACTTAATTGGAAGTTCGCGGGCCTATATTAAATTAAGAAGAAACTGAGCCTATACGCCTATAAGCTTAAACTGCTGACTGAAATAAAAATATATCTAACGTTTTATATAAGCTTGCTGTAACCTTTAAGAAATAATCCTATAACTTATAAAGTACCACTGCCACCTTCTATAATTGTTAATAATGGTAACGGTTCTTACTTTATTAACTCAATTAACAATATGCAATAGAAAATATAATTTAAACAATTTAAACTTCTTGTTAAGTAGAAAGGATATAAAACATAAACCTGGGAAACCTATAACCAGATTAAGGCCAACGCGCCTTCCTTAATAAAAGAGTTCTATAAGGACCATCCTTCGCGGCCTGCTCTAGCTAGATAGATATAATATAAAGGTAAACAACTACTACCTAATATAAAGATACGAAATATGATAACAGGAAACTTAAAATTAAAAAAAACTTAAAATATGTTATAACGCTTATAACGCAATAAGTTATAAATTCTTAACTAAATTAAATTGTTTTGGACCTTTGGCTAAAAAGGAGGGGTACTATAATGGGACTAGCCCAGTTATAGTAGGAATATCTCGGTGAAACACTTAACAGATAACTGTATAAAACTATTTATAACTGTTTATAACTGTTTGCAACTATCTATAACTGTCCGCAATTATCTGCTGTAATCTACCGTTTTCCACTAAGTTCTGCCAACTTAATTAAATTCCACTAAATTTTACTAACGTAATGGAATCTGGTTGAAACTTGTTAAAATCCGCGTGGGCTTGTGCCCACGCGTCTACTGCTAAGACCCCGAATATTTAGTTATAAGTTTCCTATGTTCCTTTTTCTTCTTTACGTAACGTCTTATACTCTGCAAGAGCTAAATACCCTTAGATTAGATAGAATTTATATTTGTTCCTTCGAATCTTCCCCGAAGCCTCTTCGCGCCCTCATAAATATAGTGCCAAGATATTAGTCTATGCACACATAAACCAACACTATATAATCGCAATATTGTCACAAAATTTAATTATTTACTACATTATAATACAACGCTCGTTTGGTACGGAAATTAGTAGAAATTAAAGGCCTAGGGTAGAGCTTTTAGACGTACAAAGAGCCGGAATCCTTAGTGCAGTAGAAGCAGGGGAGGAGAAGACTAAAATCGCGGTAAGGTATTATATCACTCGTCCGTTATTTACAATATATTTAATCAATGGAATAACCACTATACGCTCAAAACTCTACCAAGATCTAGACAGCCTAAAAAGCTTACTTAATACCAAAAGCATCTACTTCTTTAAATTATACGTAAGAATCCTTAAATTAACTACACAGCTCTTAAGTATTAGGCTGTAGGGGTTACTATTAAATATAGAACTTTACAACATCTATTTAAAAAAACACTATATTATAAAGTGGCTTACTAAAAAGAGACTAAAGCTAACGCCAGCGGTAGCTTAATTAAGGTATCTTTAGGCTTAAGAATATAAGGAATTCCCTTAAAGACGTATTAAGTTTTTTAACAAATGTTTATATAAATAAGGCTTAGAAAAGAAGCCTGTCTAGGTCTTTTAGACGTCTCTATAAAAGTATAATTATAACTTTATTACAAAGGTGTCTAATAGAAAGAATCTTACATAGATAATCTACGCCGTTTTTTGATACGATGGCCATTTAGAGTTAATTGCTATAGAAAGGGACATTTTAGTATAAAAGGAAGGCTATAGCGCCCAAAGCTATATTTGGGCCTTAAAAGAAGGTCTTATGCCAATCTATAAGCCTTTAGATATCTACTAAATAGATAACACTCCAATCTATATGTTACATCTTGTAAAGGAGTGGTAATGCACAGTATTTAGACCCTAGATTTCCCTCTATACTCGCCTAATCTTAACCCAATTAAGTACCTCTAGCTAGCACTAAAAAGGAAGATTCTTAAGCTTTATCTAGAGCTTAAATAGACAGGATAAAATAAGGAGGATTTAGAGTGTTTATTAATTAAGGCCTGTAAAAAGGCGTAGTTGGCTATTAATTAAGGCCTTATATAACAGTTAATCAACAGTATGGACCGAAGGCTAAAGGCAGTAAAAAAAGCACATAACTAGCAGACAAAGTATTAACTATAATTAAATAATCTCATACTAATTTGGCTGCATTTAATTGCTATAGCGTTGTGCAATTATTTAAAGTCGTATTAATTTTAGTAAGCAGACCTACAGAGGATAGGCTAGATAGGCCTCTTAGATAATAGACCTATCAGCTAATAGTCTCCGGATAGTCTTAGCAAAAAACCCTAATATACTTACACTTGCAATGCACCCTCCAATATTAAATAAATAATTTTTTTTATTAGTATAGATTTATAGAGCTTGTAAAGCGCTTTAAAATGGTACCACTTTTATCTAAATATCCTAAGGATAAGTAATATTATATAGATATAAAGCTTATAAGAGCTCCGCGGAATAAGGCTTACCCGCATAGAGCTCTACTAAAGCTTAG
>Ga0307507_10001661_pt1 | contig 49169 bp, 22 predicted proteins | sample 7_EM_MG_FD_207223 | JGI IMG/M metagenome (GOLD analysis project Ga0307507, IMG submission 207223) | Populus trichocarpa ectomycorrhiza microbial communities from riparian zone in the Pacific Northwest, United States - 7_EM | ecosystem: Host-associated > Plants > Roots > Unclassified | place...
TCGATGTCGACTCATCCTATCCTCCGGGGGAAGAAGCTTGGAAGGGTTCGGCTGTTCGCCGATTAAAAGGGTACGTGAGTTGGGTTTAATACGACGTGAGTCAGTATGGTCCCTATCTTCTGGAGGGACAATTAGTAAAAAGAGGCAGACCTTCCAGTACGAAAGGACCAATAGGCTGTGTTTCTCTAGTGTACCAATTGTTTGTAATGATTGTTAAGGTAATCTTATTTACTTGAATACAAAAGTAAATAAAAAGCTAAAAGCCCCTTTTAACATTTTTCTCCCAAGGGAAAGATTAAAGAGCTAAAGGGCTACAAGATATGAACGCATAGTTGGGTAGCCACAAACATTTTAGATAAGTGCTGAATGTCTATAAAGCAAGAATCTAACCTCTAGATACTAATACGCTTTTTAAATTTAAAGCGGTAATTAATTCTTAGATCAAGAATAGATAGGCTACAAATGTACGTATTGTAAAATATTTAGTTTAGTAGTACTAATTTATAAAAAAACTTAATGTTAATAATTGTTTATCTAATATTTTTTCTTATTTACCTTTCCATAGGGGGTCTTTAAGGGACTTTTTTACTTTGCTTAAAAATATAAGTAAAGGTGTCCATCCATAGGACTCACCAAAAAAAAGGATAAAACTAACCTAAAGAAAAGAATAGGGAGTTTTATGGATGGAGGGAGAGGCCTTTATTCATAGGACCCTCCTTTAGGGAGGGAGAGGCTACATGTTCTACTTCTCCACTCTTACAAAGGAATGTGATAGTAAGTAGTTATACGCTAAAAAAAAAATAAATCTCATAAGGTAAGATAGGTAAGATAACGAGTATGCTGGAATTGGATAGACAGGTGAGTTTTAGGAGCTCGTGAGTATCTCGTAAGAGTTCAAGTCTCTTTACTCGTAATAATTTATTAATTTATCCTCCTTTATAAATTTTATAAAGTAAAGGAGGCTCCTATGGAGGAGAGGGAGGATCCTATGGATGGAGGGGGATAGTGAGTAATAGCCTAATATTTTAACATTAATTAAAAAAAAAAGTGTAAATTAAATAAAAGTATCGAATGTATACTTATTTATATTAAATTTTTAGTTTATATTAAGGGCAGGTGATCCGAATGGTAATGGTGGTTCTCTGTAAAAGAATTGGTTAAAACCGTAAAAGGTTCGATTCCTTTACTGCTCAAATTTTTATTATTTTCTCCCTTAGCCATAGGGTGAAGTACGCGCTAAATTTTTTTTATTTTTAATTTATATACTTTCCACCTCCGTCCATAGGGGTATTTAATGGAGGGACTCTTTTTATAAAGTATCCATACACATTTATTGAATTAATTAAAAGTATGATACAAATATTTATATAAAAAAAATAGTCAAGGCTATTCCTTTAAAATTCATATTTTTCTCCCATTAGCTCTGGCCTCTATTAAATACCCCTAGCCATAGGGAGCCCATTTGTCCCTCCTTTAGGGAGGGCCTACGGAGAGGGAAGAAATAATATTAAAATATGAATAATTTATATAAACTTTTTTTTTAATAGAAGGTTGACCTTAGATTTTAAAAATTTAAGTATTTAAATTTCTAATTATTTTTTCTACCTTAAAGCGGTTAAATCTAAGTCCTTGTTAGGAAAGGGTAATAAGTAAAGTACGGTTTTTATAGTACTTAGTACTGAGTATATACTTATTATAAATTAATAATTAGCACTTAGCAGAAATCCTATCCACCTCCCTTCTTCTCCTCCTTTATCTCCCCTCACTTTGTGAGGATAGGTAGTCCCTACTCTCCTACGGAGGGGAAGGATAGGGAGGGTAAATTAAAATAAATTAGATTAAAAAAAAATTAACAAAATTTTTTGTTTTTTTTAGTTAAAAATGAATTGGCTAAATTCAACAAATGCTAAAGAAATAGGTACTCTTTATTTAATTTTTTCTGTCTTTGCAGGTATGATAGGTACAGCATTTTCAGTTTTAATTAGATTAGAATTATCAAGTCCTGGTGTTCAATATTTACAAGGAGATCATCAATTATTTAATGTAATAATATCAGCACACGCTTTTATAATGATTTTCTTTATGGTTATGCCAGGGTTAGTTGGTGGATTCGGTAACTATTTTTTACCTATACACTGTGGTAGTCCAGATATGGCATTTCCTAGATTAAATAATATCTCATTTTGGTTGTTACCTCCAGCATTATTATTATTATTAATGAGTTCATTAGTTGAAAATGGTGCTGGTACCGGTTGGACTGTTTATCCTCCTTTATCTTCAATTCAATCTCACTCAGGTGGTTCAGTTGATTTAGCTATATTTAGTTTACACTTAGCTGGTATATCTTCATTATTAGGAGCAATTAACTTCATAAGTACAACATTAAATATGAGAACAAATGGAATGTCATTACATAAATTACCTTTATTTGTTTGGGCTATATTCATTACAGCTATTTTACTATTATTATCTTTACCTGTTTTAGCTGGTGCTATCACTATGCTTCTTACAGATAGAAATTTTAATACTAGTTTTTATGATCCAGCCGGAGGTGGTGATCCTATTTTATATCAACACTTATTCTGGTTCTTCGGTCACCCAGAGGTTAAAAATATAGGCCTCTTAACGTTGCTATATGCTGGGACTACTTCTATACTTAGTTTTAAATACTCCATCTTAAATGATATAGTGAAAAAGTTAAAACAATGAAGTAAATCAGCAGGTAACTGTTTTATATGAATACTTAACATTAGTATTTGTATAACAGGAACCTCAGAGACTCTACGCGACGAAATCACAACAACTTTTTCTTATGTTACTCGAAAGAGTAAGGATAGTATTCGAAGAATAATAAAGGGCACAGAAAATATTAAAAATATTTCTATTCATAACCATAAACACTTAAAACCAGCTAATGATAATGAATTCGGTCATTATTTAGCTGGTTTAATTGATGGAGATGGTCATTTCAGTAGTGCACAACAATTAGTTATTGTATTTAATTACTTAGATATACAATTAGCTTATTATATAAGAGAGCGAATAGGTCACGGTAATGTACGTAAAGTCAAAGATAAGAACGCTGTGCTTATGATAATAGCTAGTAAGAAAGGTATAGAGACAGTAATTAAATTAATTAATAATAAGTTTAGAACGACTAGTAAACTCGATCAAATAAATAAATATATCTTAACTAGCCCTAATTATTTAGAATTTAGTAAAACTATAACTATAAACTTGAATAGTTGCAATGACTTAGAAAATCACTGATTAGCAGGATTTTCAGATGCAGATGCTAGTTTTCAAATTAAAATTATAAATCGGAATAATAAAACAGCCTCTGCCTTCGGCCTAGGTTGCTCCCTTCCCTCCATAGGTTCTTCTCCTCCCTCCATAGTCCATAGGGAATGGAATGGATCTTTAAAGGAGGAAGTACGATTAAATTATCAAATTGATCAGAAAAAAGATTACCTTTTAATTCTAATTAAAAATTTCTTTGGAGGTAATATTGGGTATAGAAAAAGTCAAGATACTTATTATTATGGAAGTACTAGTTTTGGGTCAGCTAAAATGGTTATTAATTACTTTGATCGTTATCATTTGTTATCTACTAAAAATATTAATTATTTAAAATGAAGAAAAGCTTACGTAATTATTCAAAATAAAGATCATTTAATTGAAAAAGGTTTAATTAAAATAAAAAAGTTAAAATCTACTATGAATAGATTATCTATTTAACCCATTTATTTAATACTTTGTTAGATTCCCCACCCTCCTCCTCCCTACCTATCCATAGGTAGTCCCTCCTCTTTTTATAAAGTAAAGGAGGGACTCACTTTGTGAGTTAGTCCCTCCTTTAGGGAGGAGGAGAGGGAGGTGGATACTGTTGTTGTGATTTAAGATAAAGTCCAAACAAGAGTTTAAGCTCTTGAGTGTTAAAAATAATAAGTGTAATAACTATATTAACTATTATATTAACCAAAATTTTTGTTATATTTTAATTATACCAGGATTTGGTATAGTAAGTCACATAGTGTCAACTTTCTCAGGTAAACCAATATTTGGATACATTGGAATGGTTTATGCCATGTTCTCTATTGGAATCTTAGGATTCTTAGTTTGGAGTCACCATATGTTCTCAGTTGGTTTAGATGTGGATACTAGAGCCTATTTCACAGCCGCGACAATGGTTATTGCAGTACCTACAGGTATTAAAATTTTCAGTTGGTTAGCGACTTTATATGGTGGTAGTTTAAAATATAATACTCCATTATTGTTTGTTTTAGGTTTCTTAGCTTTATTCACTATAGGTGGATTAACTGGAGTTGTATTATCAAATGCTTCATTAGATGTAGCATTCCACGATACTTACTATGTAGTAGCTCACTTCCATTATGTTTCATCTATGGGTGCAGTATTTGCATTATTTGCAGGATTCTATTATTGGACACCTAAAATTGTAGGTAGAAATATTAATGATTTCTTAGGTAAAATACATTTCTGGACTTTATTTATTGGGGTTAATTTAACATTCTTCCCTCAACACTTCTTAGGAATGGCTGGTATGCCAAGAAGAATACCAGATTACCCTGATGCTTTCAGTGGTTGGAATGCAGTATCTAGTTTTGGATCATTAATTTCAGTGGTAGCTACAATTTTATTTGGTTATATTATTTATGATATATTTGCAAATAGTAAAGTAAGCTCTAATAACCCTTGGGAAAGTATACCTTATTTCTCAAGTGAAGTAGTTTATAATAATAATAAAACTGTAAATACTTTAGAATGGGCATTAGAAAGCCCTATACCATTCCACGCATTTAAAACTTTACCTATACAATCTTAATTTTAATTAACCCCCCTATTTTTTAATTAAACACTTTGCTTATTTTCCTCTATCCTCTCCCCTCCTCCCTAAAGGAGGGACTCACTCACTTTGTTAGTCCCTCCTTTACTTTATAAAAAGATGAGGGATCCACCCTATGGATAGGAGCCATAGGTAGGGAGGATCCTTTATTTTTATAATAAATTTAAAAGGAATAGGTGTATATTAGCATCCTATGAACTTATATTAAAAAAAAAAGTATAAAGAAATATAAATTCTTTAATTAATTAAAGAATTTATATTATCAGTCCTAAAATTATTATTTATTTTATTATGACAAAAAATATTAAAGATAAAAATACAAATATTTTTTATGTTTGTTTAAATCAAATTTCTCTCCATTCCATTCCCTTTGGACTATGGCGTAAAGGAGTACGCGGTAATTTAAATTCTTTTGAATTATTTTTTATTATGTTTATTGTTTATTGTATTTTAAATATTTTTGTTTATTTAAGTCTTGTAACTTCACTACAAATTGACTTGGGAGAAAATATATTTGGAAATATTAGTGGATTTAATTTTGGTAATATTTATTGTTACGGGATGCCTATTATAACTATACCATCAACAACCCCAACTCCAAATAACTCGCCCAACCCTTCACCACCGAGTACTCCGAAGCCGAATCCGAAGCCCAATAATGCTACTAAAGCAATTGCTGCTGTTGGTGTTGTAGCTTTAGGCGGAGGAGCTATAATAGTTACAAATAGTGCAAGTAAAATTACTAATAATATTAAAAATTCTCAATTTGTTAGTGATATAGATTGGTATGGTAATTTAACTGATGTATTTAATTTCACAGGTCATTCAGCTTTAGAGAATTTAGGGATAGCTATGCTTGTTTTTTAAAACAAAAAGCAAAAGTGGAAACAAAGTAGGACCATTATTATTCTCAAATTTTGAAAATAACTCATTAAATAAAGGAGTATTAGCTCCATAAATAATACTTAATAAACCGCATTTATTTAATAGTCTGTATATTTATTTTTTTGTTTCTCATTTTTCTTTTTAACCCCCTTTGCTTTTCTCATCCCATAAAGGAGAAATACCTATGACCCTACTTTATCTCCCCTCACTTTGTGAGGATAGGAGTCCCTCCTTTAGGGAGGACCCTTGGGGAAGAGGGAGAGGGAATCCCTACATAGTACTTGGTACATAGTACATAGTGCATAATACATAGTACATAGTACATAGTACATAGTGATGAAGTAAAGTAAGGATAAGAGTCACTCCCTATTCTTCCCCTCCTCTTTTTATAATAAGTTTAAAAGGAATAGATGTATAGTAGCATCCTAAAAAAAAAAGTATAAAAAAATATAAATTCTTTAATTAATTAAATAACTTATATTATCAGTCCTAAAATTATTATTTATTTTATTATGACAAATTTATTTATTCAATCACCTTTAAGTCAATTTGAAGTAGTTAACTTAATAGGAGTAAATGCTCCAATTTTAGGTAATTTACATTTAAATTTAACTAATTTAGGTTTATATGCCAGTTTTGTATTATTTATCATCTTAGGTTTACATATATATGGTAATAATGATAGCAGATTAATACCAAATAAATGGTCAATATCATTAGAATCATCGTATCAAAGTTTAAATACTATGGTAAGAGAACAAATAGGATCACAAAGTGAAAGATATTTTCCTTTCATTTATTCACTATTTTTCTTTATATTAATAGGTAATTTAATTTCAAATGTTCCATATTCATTTGCAATAACAGCAAGTGGGGTCGTATCATTAGGATTAAGTTTTACAATCTTTATTGGTGTTACAATTTTAGCTTTATCTATACATAAATTAAAATTCTTTGCTTTCTTTATACCAGCGGGTACACCTTTAAATTTAGTTCCCTTATTAGTATTAATTGAATTAGTTTCTTACTTAGCGAGAGCTGTTTCTTTAGGAGTTAGACTTTTTGCAAATCTTACAGCAGGTCATACTTTATTAAAAATACTATCTACTTATTTATTTAAATTATTTTCAGGTAGTTTATTTATTGCTATTCTTACATTAATACCTTTTGCTATATTTTTAGCTTTAGTTGGGTTAGAAATAGCTGTTTCTTTAATACAAGCTTTTGTTTTTACTTTATTAGTTTGTTCTTACTTAAGAGATGCTATTGAATTACACTAAATTTACCGCTACTCTCCTCCTCCCTTAAATACACCTATGTTTCCTACAGATAAAGGAGGGTCCTATGGAGAATAGGTAATACGCGATAATTATTATTTCATTCTTATAATTTTAATACTCTACAATAATAATATAGTTTATGGTACCACCCCCCCCCCTCCCTTAATAATAAAACCTCATGTTGACTTTAATCTTCATAATAAAAAAACAGGGATAAATTAGGTATTTCTCAATGAAAAGTCAAGATTCATTAAGTATAGGGTTCGATTCCTTATTATTCCATCCTTCCGGAGACCCCTATGGAGAAAAAGGGAAGATTACTGCTACGCGACAAAAAGAACGTTTGTATACTATTTTTACAAATAAAAAAAAATAACAGTAAATTAAATATTCCTCCCTCACTTTGTGAGGAGTACGCGATAAATTTAATAAAAATTATAACAAAATATAATGAATAAATGGAATAATTATGAAATTAAATTAAAAATTCCTAGTTTATTTACTAAAGCTTTATTAGAAGCAAATGTAAATAAATTTTGGAAAGAAAATATGGAAACATTGCCTGATAATCATTACATTTTTTTTATCTTCAGACTTAAATTTGACAATAATCAAATTAGAAGTGCAAGTACTTTACAAAAGATAGATAGAACTAATAAAAATGACATCATAGAATATTTATATAGTAGGATTTCTCTTTCAAATGAAGCTTATACAAGTACTCCTATTAAAAGTTTAATATTTAGTTATGGGGTAAGAATAGGAAAGCTGGATCAAAGTGAAAATGAAATCAATGGATTTTCAGAAAATTCATTATCATCAGATAATAAGAATAAGTTCCAAATATATTATAAAAATAAATTACCTATAATAAAAAGTGGATTAGTAAGTGAATATGGAAAAGTAATAAGTGAAAATAAGACGGAAGATGGTTTTCAATTTGCATTATATCTTAATAAAGATATAAATATAGTGTTAAGTGTATGTACAAATCCATTAGATTTTAATTATAATATTTATGGAGAAAGGGAACAACAAGTTAATAACATAAAATATATAAAAAAAGGAATAACTATCCTAAAATGGACTGATAGAATATTAGGAGATAATAAAATAATAAGAGAAATTGGGAAATCAGTTTACTATTATAATAATGGTGAATTATCATTAATCAAGGTTGAAAAGAAAACTAGAGCTATTCAATCAATTAAAGTAAGAAATAAGCTTGAAAATAAAATAATAACAATGGACCTTGAGACTATCTTAATTAATAATATACACACTCCTTACTGTTTAAGTTGGTACGATGGCTTAAAAAGTAAATCATACTTTATTCAAGGGTTAGAATTATTAGAAAATTTAGAAAGAGAAGAAAAGATTTTAGGAATGATTCAAAATGCTATTGATGATATCTGTATTAGAAAGTATAGAAATTACAAGATATATTTACATAATTTCAGTAAATTTGATGGTTACTTCCTAGTTAAATATTTAGCTAAATTAGGAACTTGTGATCCAATTATTCATAAAGGTAAAATTATAAGCCTTAAATTTTCTTCATTTAGTAAAAAAGGAGATAGTATATACAATGTTACATTTAAAGATTCATATTTATTATTACCTAGTTCTTTAAGAAAACTATGTAATTAATTTTCAGTAGAATCCCCGAAAGGAATTTTTCCTTATAGTTTTATGGATACTAATTACACCGGAATTGTACCTGATTTAAAATATTTTATAAAAGTTACAAAGGAAGAGTACAATAGTTATAAAGATTTATTTAAGAATAATGATTGGAACTTTAAAGCTGAAGCTATTAAGTACTGTGAATTAGATTGTATTTCATTATTTCAAATATTAAATAAATTTAACACATTAATTTTTGAAAGATTTAAATTAAATATTAATAAGTATCCTACACTTCCTAGTCTTTCATTTGCTATCTTCAGGAGTCAATATCTTAAAAAAGATAGTATCCATATGTTAAGTGGAAGTATAGCAAATGATATAAGACAAGGATACACAGGTGGTGCATGTGATATGTATATTCCAACTCCTTCTACTGATATTATAGGTGAAGGAGAAAAGGTATATGCTTATGATGTTAATGCATTATATCCAAGTGTTATGGCCAAGTATAAATTACCTATAGGAAAACCAACGTACTTTAGCGGTGATATTACAAAAAGAGAAAGTAATGCATTCGGTTTTTTCTATTGTAATATTATTGCACCTGATAATATATTACATCCTATTTTACAAACTCATGTTAAAACTGAGGATGGAATAAGAACAGTTGCTCCATTAGGATCTTGGAGCGATATGTTATTCTCGGAAGAAATGTATAACGCAAAGAAATTGGGTTACAAATTCGAAATTTTATGGGGTTATACATTTGAAAGAGATTTTGTTTTTGAGAAGTTTGTAGTAGATATGTATAAAATTAGATTACTTTATCCTAAATCAGATCCTATGAATTATATAGCAAAGATTTTAATGAATTCATTATACGGTAGATTCGGAATGGATGATAATTTCATAAGTTCAATTATATTGAATAAAGGAGATTATGATAAATTCGAAGAGTTAGATAAGGATAATTCAATATTAGATGTTATAGAATTAGATGATAATTATTTAGTACAAAGTAAAAATCCTAGAGTAGAATTAGATACTCTATTAGATAATGGGAATGAGGTTCATAATATTAATATTTCAATAGCCGCAGCTATTACAGCTTATGCTAGAATTCATATGTCACAATTTAAAAATAGAAAGGATTTTAAATTATTCTATTCTGATACTGATTCAGCTTATACTAATAAACCTTTACCCAAAGAGTTTATTGGAGATGGTTTAGGACTTTTAAAACTAGAACATGTATGTAAGGATGCAGTATTCTTAGCTCCTAAAGTTTATGCATTATTAACTGAAGAAAATAAATTAATAATGAAAATTAAAGGACTAAGTAATGAATCAGTTAATAAAATTTCTATTGAAGATTTAAAAAATTTATTTATAGGCTCTTGTTGTTTAGAACATGGGTTATTATAAAAATATATTTATTAACGAGCATACTTAGATTCGAACTAAGAACAATTTAATTGACAATTAAACTCTATACCAATTTAGATATATGCCCTTAAAAAAATAATTATTTCTCTCCATAAACCATAAATAAAAGTCTAGCTTCGCAAGTAGTTATGGAGGGAGGAGGAGCATAGTATGGAGTAAAAAGCTCCGCTTTACTTTTAACAAAATAATTTTATCCATACTTAGGAAATAATTATTTTTTTTTTAAGACCTTCTCCTTTCTTAATAAAATATTATATATTATGTAGACTTATACTCTTCACCATAGGGTAGGAGACTAACAAAGTGAGTGAGGATAGGAGAGAAAAATTTTAAGCATAATTGGAATACATAAAAAAAAAGGAGTGAGCTACCAAATCAATAACCTATTGTAAAAATTTTATAATAAATAGGAGGTAGAGTAATCGAAACTCTGTCTGTAATGTGTAAAATTACTGCTATACCACTCAGCTAACCTCCCTTAATTAAAAAAAAAAGCAAATCGTATATAGTAAACTATAGCTTTAAAAATAATAAAATACAGAATCCTCTAAATTTGCACTATAAAGTAAATATACTCCTTCCTCCTACCATTATACTTTTTTTTCTCTTTATTACTATTTCCTTTGCTTTAAAATTTTTAGTACAAAGCAAAGGTGTACCTTCATAGGCCATAAGTATTTATATGGAAGGTGGTGTCCTTATTGATAATAGGAAAGCAAAGAAAATAATAGGTATAGAAGAACTAGGAACTACTTTTAATTTAACTTATTTCAAAAAGTACGTACTCCCTCCCTATCTACCATAGGGTGAACCCTATGGTGGAGAAGAACCTCCCTATTCTTCCCCTCCTCTTTTTATAAACTAAAGGAGGGACTCCTATGGATCAAGGAGGAGAAGAAGGACCCATAGTCCATAGGGGTCTTTAAGAGAGGAGGATATTTAAAGGAGTAAAAGTTAAAAAATAAATTACAACTTATAAACGAGAGAGACACGACTCGAACGCGCAACATCTTACACCCAAAGTAAGCTCCTTAACCAATTAGGATACTCTCTCAGAATGAGCAATTTAGATACTAATTGCCATATGCTTAATAAAAAAAATAAATGAGCTGATAAATTATATAATAAGCATACACTAATAAGCTAAGCTTAGTTAAAAAGTACCTTGCAAAAAATTTTACTAATTCATCCATATGAAGGCTCATTTATTTTTATTACAAAAGCAAAGTATAGCTAGGTTGTAAGTTTATCTCCATAAGACATAGGATAAACCTAATGAAGTAAATAAGCCTAAAATATTTATAATTATTAATTTGGAGAAAGATAGATTCGAACTATCATAATTATATTGCAAATATAACCGATTAACCATTATCAGATTTCCCCTATTATTACATATATTGTGAAGCTTATTCTTTTATGTTTGTACTCATTATTTTATCTACCTCTCCTCCACTATATTCCATATTCCCACACTATCCTATTAACTACGAAGTAGGATTACTACTTTGCCTTTGCTTTGTCTCCATTTCTCTCCCTTTGGCTCATAGGATTTGCCTTTGTACTCCCCTCTCCTACCTACCTATCCATAGGACCCTCCTCCTCACTCACAAAGTGAGTCCCTCCTTTAGTTTATAAAAAGAGGAGGGAAACATAGGGAGGGAGGGGATAGGATGGATTGTTTATTAAATTTTAAGCTGAAAGAAGGAATCGAACCTTCATTTTACCGTCATGAATGGTAAGTTTTAACCATTTAAACTATATCAGCTATAATTTTAGACTTTTATTTGCATTCATATTTCTTAAAATAATTTTGCTATTAATATTATTGCTGAAATCCTTTAAGGTAGGGAAAGGTCTCCTTTGATTATTATATTTATTAATTTTTAGAAAATAGATATACTCTATTCCTTTACAGGTCTTACTTTTGTTTTGCTTAAAACCAAATAAAACAAATAAAAACAAAATACCTTATAAAAAAAGGATATTCCATTCATCTTTTAAAAATAAAGAGCTATATCCTCCTTTACTTTATAAAAAACTACGTATCCTCTCGCTACGCGGTCCTATGGTAGGAGAGGAGGAGGGATAGATGGATATGGTGGCATATTGTAAAGGGGGTTAAAAGAAATTCTATAAACCAAGTTCTGTTAATTTACACTCAATATTAAAATATATATAATATTTTACCATCCTCCTTACCTCCATAGTCCTCCTTTAAAAAGATAATGGAGGGACATACAAGTAAGGAATGAGACATAAGCAAAAATAGTAAGTCCAATATTTGCATAGGCAATATGTGTAAATATAAATAAAAATCTAATAATAAAAAGGTAAAATATAGGATATAACTGGATTATTTATAGAGTTACTACATTTTTATTTTTATTCCATCCATTACTTCCCCTCTCCCTCCTCCTTGATCCATAGGTAGGAGGAGGCTCCTATGGATAGGGAGAAGAACCTTATCTTGAAGGATTAGTGTTCCTATGTAGAAATAGGAAAACTCCGTTATTGGATAAATAAAAAAAATATTACCGCGTAATCCACCAATTGGTGGATAGGGAGAAAAAATTGTAGTAAATTGTAACAAACTAAAGTGTTAAATATTAAATACTTATTATTTTTAATAAACAGTTACCCTCCTCCTCCCTATCCTCACAAAGTGAGGGGAGAGGGACTCCTATGGATCCTTACGACCCTCTTTTTAAAGGAGTCCCTACGGAGGAAGTTTAAATTAAAAATAGTAATGTGGATATATTTTCACTATAAATTATAATTTACTTTAAGTTTACCACAAAATTAATTCTGTTATTTATATATTTTAATTTACCTATGGTTTTCCTTAATTATTTATAATTATATATTAAGAATTTCTTTTATCCTCCTTTCTCTCGCTACGCGGTCCTATGGCTCATACTCCTACTCACTCACTTTGTTAGTCCCTCCTTTACTTTATAAAAAGAGGAGGGAAACATAGGAGTCCCTCCTTTAAGGAGGAGGGAATGGAAGGGAGTCCTCCTTTACTATTTAAAAAGAGGGTCCTCCCTATCCATAGGGAGAATAGGGAGGGCCTACTCTCCTACGGAGGAATGGAGTGATTAGTAAAATAAAAATTTTATTTAAAAAAATTTTGAGCAGCTTTAATAGTAATAGTATTAGCTCCTTTTTTATTTTTTTTAGTAATATTAGCAATATCTAAATAATTTACTTTTCCTGGACTAGTAGCTCCTCTTTCAAATTTTTTACTTGTCAATCTAGGAATTATAGGTTCTTTCATTAATCTTCCTCCTATTTTTAAAATTAGACCTGATATAAAAGCAGGTATGAAATTTACAGATTTTAAATTATGATCATTTAAATTTTTAATTGCTTTATTAGAATAAATTTTATTAATAGCAATTCTAGATTTTTTTCTTTTATTTCTAATATTTAAAGAAAGTAAATTAGCTAATATATTACTATCAAAATAAGGATAATGTAATCTAGTAATATGGAAAACAACTGGTTTTTTAAATTTTCTTGTTAATATTTCAATTATTATTTGAAATTTTTTAATGAAAACTTCAGCTAAATTAAATTTTCTTAAATTAAATAATAAACTTCTTTGTAAATTACTTTTTCCTCTTAATCTTGAGATTGCTTTTCTTACTTTTCTTTTAATAAAAGGAATTTTAGCTATTCCTTTATTTCTTAAATAATTTTTTCTATTACTTAAAGATAAAATTTGACTTTTTTTACTTAACCATTTTTTTCTAAAGCTATTGTAATATAAAATAGAAAATAATCTAAATACTTTTTTTTTTGGTATATTTAAAAAATAAAATAATTCTATAATTACTTTATCTGGAGTATGTAAATAAACAGGTTTACTTATTAAACAATTTAAACTTTTAAAAAAATAAAATAGTAATTTATTTATTTTAAATAAATCTTTATTTATATCTATTCCTTCATAAGATCTGTTAATAGTATTTGCCTCCGTAGGAGTAAATTGGCTAAGTAGACTCTTACTTAAACTTGAAAATTTACTTGAATTAGGCTCTCTTATAGGTAATTTACCCAATTTAATACTTGTGTTTAAGAAGTTATAAGCTATAGTTTTATTATAATTAAATAAAAGACCTTTATTTTGTTGAGTATTTATCTCCGGAATAGGATTTATTCTTTGTAAATTATTATTTAAATATTGATAAATAATAGTGTTTTTTTTATTTTTATCCTTATTTTTATAAGAAAATAGGTTTAGAATACCTGTTTTATTTAAAATACTTTCTTTTTTGATTTCACTGATTTTTAGTAATTCTAATGTTGTGTTTTCCCCTTTACTTAAAAGTTTTATAGGGCTAGGATTGTTTGTTTCATTTATTATGCTTAAATTTTCTCTTGACTTTGCTAGTCTTCTACGGTGAGTAGATTTTACTAATTTATTTAATCTATATAATACAATACTTCCTTTTGTTTGTTTATTAATTTCTTCCTCCTCCCTTCTTCTCCATAGGGGAAGGATAGGATTTTCAACCATAGCTTCTTCTCCACCAGAGTCCAAAGGAGGGAAGGAATTTGTTTTTTTGAAGAAAGATAAATTATTAGATAAAATTTTTAAAGGGCTTGTTTCATTTATTTTTGCTAATTGATAGAATTTTTTTAATTCATTTAACTTTAAAGGATTGTTCATTTTTATTTTTCTTTTTTTTATTAAATTTACCGCTCCCTATCCATAGGTAGGTACGTTTATTTAATTTACTGTTATTTTATTATTTTACCGCGTAGCGATATTATTATTTTTATTAGTATACATACGTTCTATTTAATTGTTGAATTATATATTTTTTTGTTACTTATTTTTTTTTCTCCATTAGCCATAGGAGCCTCCTTTATTCATAGTCCATAGGGAAGAGGGTTATATGAATAGGGTGGAAGGAGGATCTTATGGACCCTACCTAAAAATGATAGGTATTATGAGAGTTGTAGGGACCACTTTTATTTTCCAAATTTACTAAGTAAATTAAAATTTTATTCCCTTTTTAGTATTTTTGCTCTACCCTCTTACAATTAAAGGAAGGAAAATAATTATTTTCTCAATTGGTAATTATTACCAAGCAAGGGCAAAGTATAAAGAAGAAAAAAGGTATACCTCTCTTAAAAATAGAAAGTAACAAACAAATTTGTGGCCCTCCCTCTCCTCCCTATGTAGACCCTCCTCTTTTTATAAAGTAAAGGAGGGACTCCTATCCTCACAAAGTGAGGGGAGATAAAGAAGGAGAGGGAGGAGTGTAATAACAATTAATATTGAAATTAAAATTGAAAACATTTGGTCTCGAACCAAAACTTTCCCATTAAAAGTGGGACACTCAACCACTCGAGTTCTGCTTTCTATTTATTACCGCTACTCCCTCTCCTCCCTATGGAGGGATCCATAGGAGTCCCTCCTTTAGGGAGGAGGAGGCTTCTATGGCTAATGGAGGAAAATTGTAAATGAGTTGTTTCCCTATGGTTAAAGATTGGTCCATATTCCTTCCCCACCTCCTCCCACCCTATCCTCTTTTTATTTTGCTTAACTTATATGCCTTCGTAGGGAGGTTATTCTCCACCATACTCCTCCTTTATCTCCCCTCACTTTGTGAGGATAGGAGCCCCTACTCTCCTACGGAGGGAATGGTGAGATAAAGAGTATAGCTTAATAAGTTAAATTTTTATTCAATACTCAATACTTTTAAAAGTATAATTAATATAAAATTAATTATTTATAAGGTTCGATTCCTTATAAATATAAAGATTGTACACAAAAATTTTACCGCGTAGCGATAAATTAAAAATAATAGGTACAAGAATAAACTCAAAGACTTAATCTTAAGATGAAAATATAAAAATAATTTAATTTTTCTTACTAAATAGAATTCCCTACTCCATCCTATAATTAATAGGGAGGTGGAGCAAACAAAGAAAAAGTAATTATGGAAGGATGATAATATAGAGACAAAAACAAAAGTGTCATTCCATATACCATAATTATTTATATGGAGGGAAGAGTTAAAGCAAATATATAGTAGTAATCCTCCTCCCTATGAATCCCTTCCCTCCTTTGGAGTATGGTGGAGAAGAACCTATGGATGGAGGAGGTTATTTGAAGAGATAGACTACTCCCTCTCCTCCCTATGTTTCCCTCCTCTTTTTATAAAGTAAAGGAGGGACTAACAAAGTGAGTGAGGAGGAGGGTAGGTAAGGATCTTTTGTATAAATATTCTTCTTATTATATAAAGGAGAAGGCTATTAAAAAAAAAAGATTTCTCCTTTATTTTACTTCATACTTTTCCTTTAATAAAAAGAATGGCCTTCTGTTCCTTTTGTTTAAACAAAGAAAAGGCAAAAGGAGGAAAAATTTGTTTAAGATAAAATTTTTATTAGTTAATTTTTATTCACCCAAACTATTATAATCTAGGTTATTAGTAAGGAGCTCTCCCTCTTAAAGACCCCTATGGGATCGAAGGACTATTGTTCTTATCCATCTTTATTAAAATCCCTTTTTAAGGTAGGTTCCTCCTTTATTTATAAATAAGAGCCATAGGTTATTCTCCACCATACTCCTCCTTTATCTCCCCTCACTTTGTGAGGATAGGAGCCATAGGTAGGGAGGAGAGGTGACCAAAGTAAAGAAGGATGGTGGAGTTTATTAATTTCTTTAAAGCAAAGGCATTAATTTATTCCAATTTATCTCCCTTGCCATAGGGAGGGGAGGAGTGTTAATTAAATTAAGATTACCTCCCTAAAGGAGTACGCTAACAATGATAAATTATTTAACATATTTAACAACTATTTTTAATGATGCAAGTGAACCTTGGCAATTAGGTTTCCAAGATAGTGCTGCTCCAGGTTTCACAGGTATAGTTACTTTACACAATACAATTGGATTCTATTTAATTGTTATAAGTTTTTCTGTTTTCTGGGTAATTATGTCAGTTATTTACTACTATAGTTCTTCTAAAAATCCTATAGCTTATAAATATTTAACACACGGTACTGTATTAGAATTAGTTTGGACTATCACACCAGCTTTAGTTTTAATAGCAATAGCTTTTCCTTCATTTAGATTATTATATTTAATGGATGAAGTAATATCTCCTACTTTAACTATTAAAGTTGTAGGTCATCAATGGTATTGGTCTTATGAATACTCTGATTTTATTACAGATTCTGGGGATTCTATTGATTTTGATTCATATATGATACCTGAATCTGATTTAGAATTAGGTCAATTTAGATTATTAGATGTTGATAATAGACTAATTGTACCTGTGGATTGCCATATTAGATTAATTATTACTGGTTCTGATGTGTTACATTCATTTGCTGTTCCATCTTTAGGTTTAAAATTAGATGCTGTACCAGGTAGATTAAATCAAGTTTCATTTTTAGCTGAAAGAAGTGGTACATTCTATGGACAATGTTCAGAAATATGTGGAGTTTGGCATGGATTTATGCCTATTGTTGTGGAAGCAGTATCTTCACCTGATTTTATTGTTTGGTTAGATTCAGCTTCTTCATAATTATTTACCGCGTACGCGATAATTTAATTTTCATTTATTTTTTATTACCCCCTACTTTAATATTTAACTAAAATAAGTGTTATTATTTCTATTGTTCTTCCATTTACTAATTTAGTACAAATAGGGTATCATTTGGGCTGTCCTATTCTTCTTTTTAGCCATAGGTAGGGAGGAGTCTTTAAAGGAGTCCTCCTTTACTATTTAAAAAGAGGGAAGGCCCTCCATAGGGAGGAGAAGAAGATCATTTTATTATTTTTCTTTAAGGAATCATATAGATGGACACCTTTATTTTTTTATACTAAGTACTAACTAGTAACTACCAACTTACTTAAATATATCACCTTATGGTGAAAATGATATAAATTAACAGATTTACATAAAATTCTTAAATAAATATAAATTAAAAGTAGATATTCTAAAAATTGCTTATTTTATAAACAAATAAAATACATTTTTTATTTACCTTTGTTTTTTTCTCTTTTTACCGCTTACGCGATAATTAAAGGCAAAATAAATAAATATAAATAAAAAATTAAAACTCTAGAAGAATTTAATTTTGGTTCTGATTGAACGTTTTTCAGTAGTTTTAAGACATGCGAATCGTTATTCTAGAAAAATAAATCATTATCAAGTAAAGAATAAGGTGTAAAGGTGAGTAATGGTAAATAAGATCTCTTATAGACTTCTTAAATAGAGGATAGTTAATAAATACAAATTTATTTAAATTTATTAACATAACTTCGCTTAGTTATAAATAAAGGAAATTTTCCGCTATAAGAATTGATTTACTTTGTTTAATGGTAGTTGGCAGGGTAAAAGCCTCCCAAGCCTACGATCAATAGCCAAATTTGAAAGAAGAGATGGCCACATTGGGGAAGAAATAGCCCCAAATCCCATAGGGGATCTGCAGTCAAGAATATTAGTCAATGCTCGCAAGAGTGAACTAGCTAACTGAAATCTTAATTTCACTTAATCGTGCAATTAAGATAACGTAAGGGAAAAAATTGATATTACCTTACTATTAGTGTTGTCCAAATTACTGGTGCCAGAAGACTCGGTAACACCAGAAACGCGAACGTTAGTCGTCTTAAACAGGCGTAAAGGGTAAGTAGGCGGCTTTATAAAAATTTATGTTAATTTAAGCTCTAATTAAAATAACAAGCTCCATTCCATTCCCTATGGACTATGGACTAAAGGAGAAACCTTATTTTATTATGTTTTTAACATATTTTGATTAAAAGCTAGAATCATATTGAAGATAAACCAAATAATACTTAAGTGTAGGGATAATATCCATAGATACTAAGTGGAATACTAATGGTGTAAACTTTTATCTACTAATGATTGACGCTGAGGAACGAAAGTGAGAACAGGGAATAGGATTAGATACCCAGTTACCTCTCACCGTCAACGATGAATGGTAGTTATTATTTTTGAATAAAAATTAGTAACGATGTTAACGCGATAACCATTCCGCCTTGAGAGTACGGTTGCAAAACTGAAACCAAAAAAATTAGTCGGTCTCGGAGCAAACGAAGTGAAGCATGTTATTTAATACGAAAGTACGCGTAAAATCTTACCAGTTCTTGCATAGCCAATCCCTCTTATTAATAAATAAGGAGAAAGTATTTATTTATATAAATAGTAATTTGTATTATTATTTTTATTATATTGTTTTTTCTTTCTTTTTTTTTTTAAGACTGGATTGAGTGATAGTTATTTATAAATAAGTTATTTTACTTTTTTTGTTTTTCCATATTTAATATACACCTTTGCAGTTATATTTAGCCCTAGGGAGGAGCATACTACTTTTCCTTTGCTTTGCAAAGACAAAAGGAAAAGTGTTCCTACATAGGATTGATAGTAATAAGGCAAAAGTAGAAATAGAAATGGAGTAGACAAAATAGTGTAAATATATTTAATTTATTTATATTAATTTATCCGTTTACAGGTGTTGCATGGCTGTCGTCAGTCCGTATTGTGAAAAGTGAGGTTAACTCCACTAACGGACGAAATCCCTGTAGTTAATTTATACTTAACTATTAATGATTTTTAAATATTTTCATTTGGGGCTAAGACAAGTCGTTATGGCCCTCATGGACTGGGCTATAGACGTGCCACAAAAACTTTTACAATTTGACGCAAAACTTAAATTTATATTTTATTATTTAAATTTATAAGGTTTAGCTAATCAGTAAAGAAAGTTTATTGTATTAATTTTAAGACGGATTGTTGCCTGTAACTCGGCAACATGAAGAAGGAATTTCGAGTAATCGTTGATAAGCAACGCAACGGTGAACAATGAATCCGTGATGAACTAACTGTCTGTCGCTGGGGAGAAATTCAGCTTGGGGGAAAGCGCCGCGAAGTATAATTTTAAATAAAGTAAAACATTATAAATAATAAAATATTGATTATTCATTTATTTGAATAGTAAGTGTAGTTATTCTTTAAGTTATAATTTTATTATAATTTGATTAGGTATTTAACTGCTTTTTTTATGTATAATTAGTTTCGACTAACCCATCTGAGTAACATCTCAAAAGTCATAGCAAGGTAGCTGTACTGGAAAGTGCAGCTGGAAATTAATTTAAATTAACCCCCTCTTTAAAGAAAAAAATAAAAAATAATAGTCTCTCGCTACGCGGTCCTATGGATAGGAGCCATAGGTAGGGAGGAGAAAAGTTAGTTTTTAATATAAAGTTTTACTATTTTTCGCGTAGGCGGTAAGTTAAATTAAAGGTTTATCTATTATGACTAATATGGTGATAGGTTACTATATAATTAAGTTCTCTTAATTCAATGGTTAGAATCACATTCTTCTAAAATGTTTATTCTGGTTCGAGTCCGGAAGAGAACTATAATTACTAAATTTACTAAGTAAATAAATAATAGAGATATAAATAAAATGGTAATACCAGTAAATAAGTAAATATTTTTTTTTTACCTTTTTGTAAGTCATTAGTTCTTATTCTTTGATATTTGAAAAATATAGACTTATTCTTTAGAAAATTTTTTGTTTTATTATTTTTTTAATCTATGAATCCCTCTCCCCTCACTTTGTGAGGATAGGACCGCGTAGCGAGAGGGGGAGAGGACTCATTACTTTTTTTAAGTAAAAGTAAGTGTTAAATTTTAGATTGTTAGATTTCGAAGGCCTCATAACGAAGGAATAATACCTTTTCTTTTGTTTATTCTATCCTTTAAATAAAAGAAAAATTTTATTTGTTTTCTTCTCCCCTATCCATAGGACCGCGTAGCGAGAGGGCTATGTTTATTATTAAGAAGTAATGGTTTTAACATAAATAGGTGAATTATACTACACAGTTTCAATACTCTACATAGTATTTATAAATTGCTATAAAATATAAGCAATAGTTTAACTTTTGAAATTATAAAAAAACTAAGTTTTCATAAAAATAAGGAATAAAACGTAAGAATAAGGATTACAAATAACGGATCAATACTTACCTTCCTAAGTATAGCGAAGGGGCTACGACCCTCCTTTAATTATAGTCCTTCTCCTCTCCCTCCCTAAAGGAGGGTCGAAGGGAGTCCTCCCTATGTATAGGGGTCTTTAATGGGAGGGAGAGCCTACCCTATGGGTATTTATGGAGGGAAAAGTATCCTATAAAAATAACATAGGTTCCTTTATTTTTGTTTTTAGTAGGGTAAATTTAGCATATATACACCTTTGCTTTTTCTCCTTTTCTACGCCACCTTTACTTTATAAAAAGAGTCCCTACGACCCTCCTTTAGGGAGGGAGAGGGTCCATCACAATTTTCCCCTTTGCTTAAAGACATAAGCAAAGGTGTCCCTACATAGGATTATAGGTAGTAAGGTATGGAGAGAAAAATTTTTATTTTTATGAAATGTGATATTTATATATTTACTCCTATCCATAGGGGTCTTCTCCACCATACATAGGACCCTCCACCATATCCATAGGACCGCGTAGCGAGAGGGTGTTTATAAAAAGAGGGCCTCCATAGGACCGCGTAGCGAGAGGAGAGGGTGTTTATAAGAATAGGGAGTACATTTTCTTATATTGTTCCTTTCTGTTATTTTATTTAATCTTTAAAGGTTATCTATAGTTTTAAAGGTAAGCGTAGCTAGAAAAATATTAAATATCAAATATGGTTCTTACCAATAAGAATAAAAAATTTTAAATTAAAAATGAATAATACAAATTTAATAATAAGTAAATTTCAACATTTTCCTTTTCATTTAGTTGATCCCTCACCTTGGCCTATTTTAGTTAGTTTTTCATTATTAAATTTAACAATAGGTGCAGTATCATACATGCATGGGTATACTTATGGAGGTTATATATTAACATTAGGATTAATATTAACAACATATGGGATGATATTATGGTTTAGAGATGTTGTAATAGAAGGTTCATATTTGGGACACCATACTAAAGAAGTAAAAAATGGATTAATGATGGGAGTAATACTTTTTATTATAAGTGAAATTTTTGCTTTCTTATCAGTATTCTGGGCTTACTTCCACTCTAGTTTATCTCCAGCAATTGAAATTGGAGGATCTTGGCCACCTTTAGGTATTTCACCCTTAGACCCTTTTGCTATCCCTTTACTTAATACTTTTTTATTATTAAGTAGTGGAGCATTTATTACATATGGACATCATGCTTTAATTGCAGGTAATAGAAAAGGTGCAATAGATGGAGTAATTATTACTATTATCTTAGCTGTGATATTTACAGCTTTACAATATTTTGAATATTCTGTAGCTGGGTTTACTATGGCTGATGGAGTATATGGTTCAGCTTTCTATGCTTCAACAGGATTACATGGATTTCATGTTATAATTGGTACTATCTTTATTGGAGTAGCTTTAATAAGAATAATAAATTATCAATTAACTACAAAACACCACAATGGTTTTGAATCTGCAATTCTATATTGGCACTTTGTTGATGTTGTTTGGTTATTCTTATTTGTAGCTGTATATTTCTGGGGAAATACATAATAAGCAAAAAAAGTAAGTATTGTGGAAGTATATTAAAGATTAAGTGTTCTCTTTGCTTAACTTATTAATTTACCTAAAATTTTTCCATCCTTATCCCCCTCCCTATTCTCCCTATTCTCCCTATGGATAGGTAGGATCCTATTTTTAAATAGTAAAGGAGGCTCCTATGGATAGGCTGTTATTTGATTTAAGGGGTGGGAGGAAAGGATAAAGTCAGTTTTTAATTATGTTATCTTGCTTAAATAACATTATAAGTAGTAACATATTATTAAATAAACATAATTAAAAGTACCAATTTCTTAATAGTAAGCACTACACTTATCCATATAAAGTTTGTTTTTAATTTATTATGAAAAATAATAAAACAAATTGTTTTTAAAGCCCCTCCTTTACGGAGGGGAAGAATAGGTTGGTGGAAAGGTAGGGATAACATATTAGTAAAAATTTTAAGCGAGTATAGTTAAATGGTATAACCTCTACCTTCCAAGTAGATATTATCAGTTCGATCCTGATTACTCGTATAACCGTAACATTTATATATATAAAATTATTATTAATTAAGTATTTGTTTTACCTACGCTTCCTGCGGTTTCTTTATTTCCCACCACCCATTATAGGGTGGCTGGTATCCTATTTTATCCATAGGGATGATTTTCTCCACCTCACTCACTTTGTTAGTGAGGTGGAGACTCCTATGGACCTTATTCATAGGGAGGAGGAGAGGGAGTCTTATGGATAAACTGAGATGGAGAATAAAAATATTATTGGTTTTATATTTATTTCTTAAAATTTTTATAATACTTGCATTTTCCTATTACTTGTATTCTTTCCTATTTTATTAAGTAAGTAAGGCACAAGAGAACTAAATAAAGAAAGTGTATTTGTTTTATAATAAATTATTAAGTTACATTTAATAATCTCATTTATATTATAGTTATTCTATAATTTATATTACTTTTTATGATTGAAGCTGTTATTACCTTACTCATTAAAGGCCCTTTTAAATTAAGGGGTGGAGGTATATAATAAATAATGAATAACTATAAAAGCTAATATTTTATCGCGTACGCGCTAAATAAATAAAAAGCAGAGATTTTTCTTTTAAACTCTTCCATTTGTTAGAAAAAATAAAAAAAAAACAACAAAGATATGCCACAATTAATACCCTTTTTCTTTTTAAATCAAATTGTTATAACTTTTGTTATATTATTTAGTGTAATATATATTTTATCTAAATATGTTTTACCTTCTTCTTTATTAACACAAGTTTTAAGAACTTACATTACTAAATTAAGTAACAAAAATGTTTAATAATATTTCTCTATAACCTAGCTTACCCCCCTTAACATAGGGATTGAGGAATAATAGGATGGAAGTTTACTACTCCCCTCCTTTCCTCCCCCCCTAACCATAGGACCGCGTAGCGAGAGGTGGAGAAGAACCTCCCTAAAGGAGGACTATGAAGAAGAAGCACCTCCCTCAGGAGAAAAAATTAATGAAAGCTAATTAAGGATTTAAGGTAAATTTATATTATAAAGCGAGATGGTGTAATTGGTAACACAGCAGTCTCATGATCTGTTATTTAAGATTCAAATTCTTATCTCGCTAATTAATTTTCCTTATTTTTGGTTTTCCTTCTAGCATAAATAAAAGTCTAAGCCATAAATATAAAAGTAAAGGAGGATAGAATCCTCCACCCTACCTATGGCTCCTAAGGATAGGTAGGGTGGAGGGTGGAGTACAGGGTAAAAATAGATAAGTTAAGGTCTTTTCGTATAATGGTTAGTACAATTCCCCTTCAAGGAATAAATATCAGTTCAAATCTGATAAGGATCAATTAAATAATTTTACCGCGTAGCGATAATTTTTCTCCTTACCCAGCTCCCTCCTATCCATAGGACCGCGTAGCGAGAGGATACGTAGTTTTTTATAAAGTAAAGGAGTCCCTCCCCCTCCCTATGGAGGGATACGGAGGCCTATGACCCTCCTTTATCTCCCCTCACTTTGTGAGGATAGGTATTCCCTACTCTCCTACGGAGGGAGAGAGGAGTACGCGGTATATTTTATACAAATATTATTTAAGAAATAAATATAAATTAAATAGTCATTTTCTCTATTATATAAAAAAATAAAGCACTGTTAGGTAAACCCTCTCCCCTCACTTTGTGAGGATATTCGTATTTATTAATGCTTTTAAATAGAGAAATAGCTCTAAAAATATAGAGATAAAGAGATAAAGAGATATAAAGATATAGAGATATAGAGATATAGAAATATAGAGATAGATAATGATTATAAAATAATACACAGAATTATCGCGTACGCGGTAAAGTTAGAGGACTAAGTGATGATTTTCATATCAATATTAACATTAATAGTAGCTAAGGCTCTACCTGTTTTAAACACAAATATATCTTCAGTACATTTTTATAGAAGCACTTCAATAGTATTTATAATAACTGCTTTCCTATCAATAAATAGTCTATATTTAGAAACAATAGGAACAGGTATAGGTATTTATAGTGGTTTATTCCATGTAACACAAATTACTCAATTTATAGAAACATTTTTCTATGTAATAGTAGGTTTAGTCTTAATAGGTTGGCCTCAAATAATAACAAAAGTAAATAAAGTAAAATATTATTTAACAGATAAATATTCAACAGATTATTCCTTAATAATCTTATTTAGTAGTTTAGGATCCTCTTTATTAATCACAAGTTATGATTTAATATCTTTATATTTAAGTATAGAATTACAATCTTTTGGTTTATATGTTTTATCTACTTTATATAGAAATTCAGAATCTTCTACTAAATCAGGATTAAAATATTTTTTATTAGGTGGTTTATCTTCAGCAATAATTTTATTAGGTTCAGGAATAGTTTATTCCTATACAGGAACAACAAATTTTGAATCAATATATATATTAAATTCAATAAATGATTTTAATACTGAATATTTTTTACAAGGTTTAACTTTAGGTTTATTATTAATTTTTATTGGATTTTTATTTAAAATAGCAGCAGCTCCATTACACAATTGGTCTCCAGATGTTTATGATGGAACTCCAACAATAGTAACAATGTATTTAACAATTTTACCTAAAATTGCGATATTTATGTTTTTATTAGAAATGTGTACACATTTTGGTATTTTATTCTCCTATGAACAATTAAGTATAAACAGAATTAACTTTCCTTATTTAGAAACATTTAATAGTTTTTTAGTTGAATCTTCAATTTATAAATTATTATTAATTAGTTCTATTTTTTCACTAATAATAGGAAGTGTATTAGGATTATCACAAGTAAAAATAAAAAGATTATTAGCTTATAGTACTATTTCACATATTGGATTTATTTTATTAGCTTTATTAATAAACACAGAACAATCTATTGATTCATTTTTATTCTATATTTTACAATATACAATAACAAATCTTAATTTATTTTTAATTATTTTAGCTTTAACTTATACTCATAAATTTAACAGTAATAATTTAATTAATTTAAAATATAAAGATTTATTAATTAATAAACCTTTACCTCTATTCTCTTTAAAGGATAGTAATTCTTCAAATAAATTCGCTGAAATTATAAGTTATAAATATAAAGATTTAAATTATCTTTTAGATTTAAAAAATTTATTCTTTAGTAATCCTTTATTAAGTTTATGCTTATGTATTTGTTTATTCTCTATGGCGGGTATACCTCCTTTAATTGGTTTCTTCTCTAAACAGTTTGTTTTATATGCAGCTATACAAAATGGTTTCTATTTAACTGCTATTTTAGCCATAATTGTTTCTGTTATAAGTGCTTCTTACTATTTAAAAATAGTTAAACTTCTTATTAGTGAAAATGAAAATGAAAATGAAAATGAAAATGAAACAAAAACTATTAAAGACCCATCGGGAGGAGAAAGTGAAAAATCTAACTTAAATCAAAGTTCAGCTTCTAACTCCAATTCAGCCAATAAAATTAATGTACTTTCCTTAAGTGGACTTCAAATGTACCTACCAAGTCTAACAGATTTAAGCTTTATCAAGGCAGTTAAAGAAAAAGAAAACAAAAATATAATTGAATTGACAAATGTTCATAGTTTTCTAATATCAACTTTAACTTTAATACTATTATTATTTTTTATCAAACCTTCTTTAATCTTAAATAGTACTCAATTACTATCTTTATCTTTATTTAATACTTAATGAATAATTTATTTTTTATTTTTATTTTTGTTCCGATTTTAGCTTTTATTTTATTAGCTTTAAATGTTTTATTTTCTGTTCATAGACCGGATGAAGCTAAAGTTTCAGCTTATGAATGTGGTTTCATTGCTTTACCTGGTCAAACTAGATCTACTTTCCAAATTCATTTTATGATTGTTGCTTTATTATTCCTTATTTTCGATCTGGAAATATTATTATTATTCCCACTAGCTGTTACTTTATATCAAGTTTCTATTTTTGGATTTACTATTGCTATAGTGTTCTTTATTGTTTTAACTATTGGTTTTGTTTTAGAAATTGGAAGTGGTGCTATATCTTTAGTAAATATTGAACAATCAAATAATAAATAATTTTTATTTTAACCCCCATTCCTTTAACCTAGTAACTTAACCAATTGGTGGTTAATATTTACCTTTTATTTCGCTCTATAGTCCTCCCTCTCCTCCCTTGGGGGAGAGGATAGGCAAAAAGTAAATAAAAATTTTAATATAAAAGTGTACTAATCTATTTATAGTTTTCCTCACTAGTTACTACGTAAGGACACCTTTGTTTGTCTCCTTCTTATAGGGATTCCTTTTGTCTTTAAACAAAGATAAAAGGAAATAAACAAATGCAAATTCCTATGTAGGAAGGAGGATAATCATAATTTATCAAAATTTAGTATGTTATACGCTATTTTAATTATACTTTTTTTATTATGTTAGCAGCTGCAAAATACATTGGAGCCGGATTAGCATGCTCTGGATTAATCGGAGCTGGAGCCGGAATCGGTACAGTTTTCGGATCTTTAATCTTAGCTACAGCTAGAAACCCTCAATTAAGAGGACAATTATTCACTTACGCAATCTTAGGATTCGCTTTAGCTGAAGCAACAGGATTATTTGCTTTAATGATGGCTTTCTTATTATTATATTCATAATTTAAATTTTATATTAAATTTTATATTAAATTTACCGCATACTCCCTCTTCTTCCTTAAAGACACCTATGTTTCCCTCCTCTTTTTATAAATTAAAGGAGGGACTCACTTTGTTAGTCCCTCCTTTAGGGAGGAGGAGGAGCCTTCTATGGATAAAAGAGGAGCGACTGATTTAATTTATTTACCCCCCCTTTGCTTTATTGCTTATTTTACATATGTTTTTCCTATACTTATTTATCCGTAAGTATATTAATTAATATTAAGGTACTTATTATTAAAATTAGAAGGATAACTCCTACTCACTCACTTTGTTAGTCCCTCCTTTAATTTATAAAAAGAGGAGGGAAACATAAGAGTCCCTCCTTTAGGGAGGAGGAGAGGGGCTACGTAGTAGTAGTAGTATAACAAGTAAGGAGACAAATAATAATTAAGACACATTAAATTTTTATAAGTAATTATTTTCTCTCCCTCACTTTGTGAGGAGTACCTTTTTTTCATTTAATAAATGTAAGGAAGTAAGGAGAGTTAAAATAGTAAGGATAGTGAGTATTATTATAATAAAATTAGGTCTTATGGCTGAGTGGTTTAAGCGAGGTACTGTTAATACTTTTTACAGAGGTTCAAATCCTCTTAAGGCCTATAAATTTTCCCTCCCTTAGCCATAGGACCCATAGGGAGAGGGAGTACGCGGTAAATTAATTTATTTTATTCAAATATTCATTCTATTCTCTATAACTTAAATATTCTATCGCTACGCGGTAAAATTAAAAAGGAGGAATAACCTTACTATTTAAATTTTATCTCCTCCTCCTTTATCCATAGGACCCTCTCCCCTCCTCCCTAAAGGAGGGACTAACAAAGTGAGTGAGGATAGGACCGCGTAGCGAGAGGAGAGGGAGGGCCACCTCCCTACGTAGTTTTTTATAAACACCCTCTCGCTACGCGGTCCTATGGATATGGTGGAGGGTAAGGAGAGAAAGATCCAACATATCTTAATAGTTTGAAAACATTTGCTTTTACCTTTGTTTGCCACCGTCCCTCCATATATTAAGTTAAATTAATCAAATAAATACATAGGTATTATATTCCTTATTTATATTTAGTGGGTGATAGCGCTGTAACTTTTCTTAAAAAAGTTAAATAAAAACATCTTTAGCTTAATTAGGTAGAGTATTTGTCTTCGAAACAATAAGATGTAGGTTCAATTCCTACAAGATGTCTATCGCGTACGCGGTAAATAAAATTATATAATTGTATTTTTACTTTATAGTTTTAATTAACAACTATTTTATCTTGCCTATTTTATTTATTTTTTATAATATTACTCCGTCAATTCCTATGTATAGACACTTTTTATTTGTAAATATAAATAAAAAGTGTACCTACTCCTTCCACCTTTATACTGAGAAGGGATTACTCCTCTCCCTCCCTAAAGGAGGGTCGTAGGGCCACCATATGGTGTAGGAAAAAAATGGGAGTACAACTATCCATTAATTTATTAAGTTACCTACCTATCCTCACTCACAAAGTTAGTCCCTCCTTTAGGGGGGAGGGGAGAGTACGCGATAAAATAAAAATTAGGCAATAGTTTTTATCAGTTGTAAAAGTAAATATAGATTAAATTTATTTATTTAGCGCGTACGCGATAAAATATTTATTAGCGCGTACTCCCTTAATCCACCATATCTATAGGACCGCGTAGCGAGAGGGATGGGTCTTTAAGGGAGAAAATTTTAAAATATCGCGTACGCGCTAAAATAGGTTATAGCCTCGGTTGCTTAGTGGTCAAAGCGCTATTCTGAAGATATAGATATGGGAGTTCAATTCTCTCCCGGGGCAATAAAATAATTATAATTTACCTTCCTTCCTCCATTTAACTTCCCTTTTGTTTACTATTTGCTTTGCCTAAAATTAAACAAAAGGGAAAATAATAGGGGACTATACATAGTATGTTTCCATATTACTTAAAAAAAAAAAAACAAAGAAAAGTTAGTTAACTATTTACTAATAAAGAGTGTAGTATTAATTGGCTAGTATAACAATCTCCAAAATTGAAGGTAGGTGTTCGAGTCACCTCACTCTTGTTTACTATTTTAGCGCGATATATTTTTAATTTTCATCTAATTTTTCTATTATATATTTTTTTTTTATTAATTTTAAAAATAGAACTAATTATTAATTAAGTATATAGTAGTTTACTCCCTTCCCTCCTTTGGACTCTGGTGGAGAAGAACCTATGGCTCTTATTTATAAATAAAGGAGGGATACCTTTTCTTTGTTTTTTTTTCGAAGATTTGTTAAAGCTCTCTCCGTACTCCTACTTTTTAAGTTTTTATGTCTTTTAAAAGCAGAGGTAAAGTAAGAATAATAATAGTATTTAGGAAAATAAATCTTTTTATTTTTTAAAGGGAGAGCCACACTTCTCCTATGGGTCCCTATGAATAGGGAGGGACGGTGTAAATTACATTTAATAAAGTAATTAAAAATCTTTTCTCTTTGTCAAATTAAGACTATTAAGTAGTAAAAGCAAAGAAAAAAAAAGTTAATTAAAGACTTTAGCATAATGGTTAATGCAGTTCGCTCATAATGGATATTATAAGGGTTCAACTCCCTTAGGTCTTAAACCTTTATTAATTTTACTCCACCATCCTCCTCCCTACCTATGGCTCCTATCCTCACAAAGTGAGGGGAGATAAAGAAGTCCTCTCCCTCCTCCCTAAAGGAGGGAATACTTACTTTTTCATTTAAACAAAGGCAAATCCTATGGTGGACCATCCTAAGGAGTCCCTCCCCCCTCCCTATGGAGGGATACGGAGGCCTATTGAGGAACTTTCTACGCTTATATCTCCAATAAGTCCAAATTGCAGGATAAAATATAGATTATTTGTAACAAAGGTAAAATTATTATTTCTTCCAATCATTTAAGTGAAGACTCTCCCACCATTAAAGACCCCCTCCCTATGGATATGGTGGAGAAGAACCACCCTCTCCTCCTCCCTCTCGCTACGCGGTCCTATGGATAAAGGAGGGACTCCTATGTTTCCTTAAAGGAGGAGGGTCCTATGGGTCCTATGGATAGGGGAAAAGAAGGGAGAGTTAATTAAGGAGTATTATGTTGAAAATGTGATAATATACTATTTTTGTTTTATTTTTAGGAAATTTGTTAGAGTGGTTTAATAAGTTCGTCTTGAAAACGAATGCTGATTAAAATCAGCCGTGGGTTCGAATCCTACAGTTTCCGTTTTAAAATTTCTGCTATAACACAAGGAAAAAGTTAGTCTTATATTACCACCTTGTCTTCTAAACATAAGAAAGGAAAAATGCATTCAATTAAAAAAACGTTTTCTATCCTATTATTAAGTCACCTAGTAATTAATAAGGTAAATCCTCCTTTATCCATTCCCTACCTATGGATTCTATCCATAGGACCGCGTAGCGAGAGGATACCTATCCTCACTCACAAAGTTAGTCCCTCCTTTAAGGAGGAGGGGAGAGGAGGGAGGGACTCCTTCCTACTTTTTCACTTTTTCAATAGGTATCTTCTCCATAGGTAAGAGAGCTTTAACAAATATTCGTACTACTACAAAATAAAAGGTGGTAAAAGAGATAACAACAGACTCCAGTTTGCTTACTCCCAACTTTTTTTCTACTCTTACTACGAATTAGTAAGTAGGTGTTTTAACAAATAAGTTAATAGTAGTTTCTTTCTTCCCCTCCCTACCTATCCATAGGACCGCGTAGCGAGAAGATACCACCATTAAAGACCCCTACTTAAAGGAGGACTATGGTGGAGGAGGACTATGGGGAAAACAAATACAAAATATCTATTTAAAAGTGTAAAATGTTGTTAGTATTTTATAAATAGGGAAAAGATAAAAGTAGTAAAAAACGAACATGTTGAAATTGGTAAACAATCTTCTCTTAAGAAGAAGTGGGTGTAAACCCTTAAGAGTTCAAGTCTCTTTGTTCGTAATGTTTCAAATTTAGTGTTATGGTTCTATTGAACCCCCCCTTTTTTTTGACTATAAAACTATATTATTTTTTATAAAATTAAAACTTTTTAAGCTAAAATTTTAGAATAGCTCTTGGCTTAGTTTTTTCTAAGTAACAGCGGACTTATTTTCTTCCTGTGTTCCATATGGTTAAATTGGTTTTAGTTTAAAGCATAAGCAAAGTAGGTATGGGGTAGAGCTCCTTACCCTACTTTATCTATAAGACCTTCCAACTCCCTACGTAGTTTTTTTTATAAAGTAAAGGAAGATAGGTGGGAGGTTATTCTCCACCTCCCTCCCTATCCATAGGACCCTCCTCCTCACTCACTTTGTGAGTGAGGGATTCTCCTTATGGATAGGGAGGGAGGGCCTACGACCCTCCTTTAGGGAGGGAGAGAGGAGGGTGAGCCTACGAAGGGAGAGGGAGGATCCTATTGATATGTAGAGATATGCTAAAAATTTAGGTAAACAAAAGATTAAAATAAGGAATAATCGTCATTGGTAAGATAACACGATTGCTAATCGTCTGGGATAGCTCCCTTAAGCGTTCGACTCGCTTTTATTCCGAGAATTTGTAAAATTTAGGGGGGATGGCCTCCCTCTCGCTACGCGGTCCTATGGATAAAGGAGGAGAGAGATCCTTTTACTTTAATTTTTTCAAACTAAGGTCACATTAGTTTAATTGGTAAAGCACAGCTTTGTGGATGCTGAGAAAAGAGTTCAAATCTCTTATGTGACCCTTAAAAAAAATTTTACAGCAAACTTTATTAATTTATTTACCTTTTCTTATAATTATCTAAGTCTATTATACCTAAGATTATCCTTAGTTTGCTTGTACTTTAAAATTTAGACCTTAATTTTACCGCGTACGCGATAATTTATCATACCTACTCCCTTAAAGACCCTTATGGACTAAGGGAGAAGGTTAAGCAATACTTTTCTTTTGTTTTTAATTGTTATCTACCTTTGCTTTTGTTACAAACGTTCCTATCCACCATAGGTCCTATGGACTCCTAAAGGAGGAAGTGGAGTACTATGGTCCTAGGGCTAATATTTTTAACTTAGCCTTACTTAATAAAGTAGATAAAGTCTAAAATTTGTATAAATAAACTGTTAAAAATAAATATAAATGGTGATAAATATAGTGGGTTAAGTTTACAGATGGTTCTGTAGTAGACCTGCAAAGTCTATCTTTTAGGTTCAATTCCTACTTAACCTTTTATTAAATCTTTATATAATCTAACAATAAAAAAATATATAATAATACCTAAAACATTAGTAAGTGAAAGGAGTAACCCCCTCTTTTTGTTTAATATTATAAAGCCTGAATAGTTTAATAGGTAAAACGGCTTACTTGTAATAAGTAGATAGCGGTTCAATTCCGTTTTTAGGCATAATAATTATAAAATTTAATATTCTCCTCCTCTCCTCTCGCTACGCGGTCCTATCCTCCCTATCCTCCCTATTAATAGGACCGCGTAGCGAGAGAAAAACTATAAGACAAACTTAAAAATTTAATTAAAAGAAAAGGTCTTTTCTCCCCACCCTACTCCCTATCCTCCCTACCTGTGGATCCCTCCTCTTTTTATAAACTAAAGGAGGGACTCACTTTGTGAGTGAGGAGGAGGGTAGCTTCCTATGCTTTTCTCTCGCTACGCGGTCCTATCCTTTAGGGAGGGGCTAGGGAGAGGAGGATACTTAATACATTTTATTTAGGAAATAATAAGTAAGGTAAGGCTAATATAAATAGTACAATTTTAATTTAAATAAGAGCCTTTAATTTAATGGTAGAATGGTTTCTTGATAAGGAATTTGTAGGAGTTCAAAGCTTCTAGGGCTTAAATATAATAATTACTATTACACCTCTCTCCGTAGGAGAGTAGGCCCTCCCTCTCGCTACGCGGTCCTATGGATAAAGAGGGTCATAGGGCATCCTCCCTCTCGCTACGCGGTCCTATTAATAGGGAGGATAGGGAGGATAGGACCGCGTAGCGAGAGGAGAGGTGGATGGCCCATATGGATAGGACCGTAGAATTTAGCTTAAAATTTAATTTAATAAAGTAACAGCCTTTTGCTTAATAAAATAGTATATCTAATTTTACCGCGTACGCGATAATTTATTTTAAAGTGAATTAAAGGTCTTTAGCTTTCTAAACTAAAGCTAATTTATTCAATGTTTCTATTTTATCGCTACGCGGTAAATAAAATTTATCCACCCATCTTCTCTTATTTACCCTTTTCTATGTTTATATTAGCTTAATTATCTTCCTTGCCTCCGTAGTTTTTTATAAAGGAGGAGAATAACCTCATTTACTTTATAAAAATAAGGAGGAGGCTCCTATGGATAGTAGTATTTTTGTTTGTTTATTCCTGACTTATACGTAGGTAATAATATTTACCATAGTCCTCCTCTTTTTATAAACACCCTCTCGCTACGCGGTCCTATGGATAGGGTGGGATCCTCTCCTACCATAGGACCGCGTAGCGAGAGGGTCCTATGGATAGGTAGGGAGGTAAGGAAAATATTTAATTCCTCTCTCCTCCTTAAATATCCATAGGGTAGGACCTTCTATCTTTAATAAATACATGTGTTGATTTTTAAAGTAAATACGGAGGTATTATCGACTCAATTGATAAGGGTTTATTTTAAATTTACCGCGTAGCGATGGTAACAAAATAAATATTAAAAATAAATATAAAAATAGAAATCAAATTAAACAAAAACAAATAAAAATGAGAACATTAAAAACACACGTCCTACTTAGGTTAGTTAACTCATACATAGTAGATTCACCTCAACCTGCGAATATTAGTTATTTATGGAATTTTGGTTCATTATTAGCAGTTTGTTTAATAATACAAATATTAACAGGAGCCTTTTTAGCAATGCACTATACACCAAATGTAGATTTAGCCTTTAATAGTGTAGAACATATTATGAGAGATGTTAATAATGGTTGGTTAATAAGATATATACATGCCAATGTTGCTTCTTTCTTTTTTATTTTTGTATATATGCACATTGGAAGAGGTTTATATTATAGTTCTTATAAATCACCTAGAGTATTAGTTTGGTCAATAGGAGTAATAATTTTAGTCTTAATGATGGCTATAGCCTTCTTGGGTTACGTTCTACCATACGGTCAAATGAGTCTATGGGGTGCAACCGTTATTACTAATTTATTATCAGCAATTCCTGTATTTGGAGTAGATATTGTAGAATTAATTTGGGGTGGTTTCTCAGTTTCAAATGCCACTTTAAATAGATTCTTCTCACTACATTATTTATTACCTTTTTTATTGGCCGCTTTAGCTGTAGCACACTTAATAGCTCTACATGTTCACGGTTCAAATAATCCAAATGGAGTTACTTCAAATGGGGATAGATATGCAATGCATCCTTATTTTATATTTAAAGATTTAGTGACTATATTTGCTTTCTTCTTAGTATTATCTATAATAGTATTTTTTTATCCTAATTTATTAGGACATTCAGATAATTACATCCCAGCTGATCCAATGGTTACACCAGCATCTATTGTACCCGAATGGTATCTTTTACCTTATTATGCAATATTAAGATCAATACCTAATAAATTATTAGGAGTTTTAGCTATGTTTGGTTCTTTATTAATATTATTAATATTACCACTAACTGATTTATCTAGAATTAGAGGAAATCAATTTAGACCTGCTATGAAATTAGCTTTCTGGTTCTTTGTAGTAGATTTCTTTATTTTAATGTGGATCGGTTCACAACACCCTAATTCACCTTATGTTGAAATAGGTCAAGTAGCAACTACATTTTACTTTGCTTGGTTCTTAATAATTGTACCATTTATCGGTTTAAGTGAAAATACTTTAATTGATGTTGCTACATCTTCTAATAAAAGATAAATTTTATCACATCTTACTTTTCCTTTGCTTAGCTCCCTATCCCAACCATAAGGTGGATAGGATAGATCCCTTCCCTATGGATATGGTGGCCCTCCTTTATCTCCCCCCTCTCGCTACGCGGTCCTATCCTCACAAAGTGAGGGGAGAGGGATAGGGTGGGAGGAGGCAAAGTAAGTATGGAGGGACTTTAAAAATTAATACTATCCCTTAATTAATCCCCCAATTTATCCTTTAAAATTTATACACTATTGTTTTAAAGAAGATAACAAACTTATCACCCTTCTAGCTTACTTATCCCCTCCATAAATATCTATAAGATAGGAGCTCATCTCTTTAAGAAAAGTGCTATTACCTCCTCTCTTAAAGACCCATATGGATTATGGCTCCTTCTTCGAAGAATAGGGAGGAATAAGGAATTTGCCTTTTATTTGGTTATATCTCCATATGAGCATATGTACGAAGAAAAAAAATCTTTCAATGGTATGGGTGGGAAGGTAAAGTAATAAATAAACAAAAGGTTAAATTATCGCGTACGCGGTAAAATAGAAAAACCTAAGATATAAGACCTAAATCACAAAGTAACAAAAATAAAATAAATGAATGTATTTAATATATAAATACAAACGTATCTTAAAAAGATGTAAGATATTACTATTATTTTTACTCTACAAATTTTTCACCCTTTAAGGTAGAATCTACGTTATTTTAACTTATAAATATAGAACAGCTCCTTCATTATTAGGTTATAAAAAGGAGCCCTTCCCTCCTCCTTCGTAATAAATCTTATGAAGGAAAGAAAAGGCAAAGTAATAGAGTTTTTATAGTAATAGCCGTAAATAAATAAAAAAGGTAGGTTGGTATAAGTATATATTATCTTAAAATTTTATTATAAATATCTCTTATAACAAGCGCGTACTCCTTTACTCCTCTCCCTCCTCCTTAAAGGAGGGACTAACTAACAAAGTGAGTGAGGATAGGGATCCTCTCGCTACGCGGTCCTATGGATAGGTAGGGAATGGAGAAAACGATAGAATTCCTTCCACCATTAAAGACCCCCTCCCTCTCCTCTCGCTACGCGGTCCTATCCTCACAAAGTGAGGGGAGAGGGTCCTATGGATATGGTGGACTATGGTGGAGTAGTATGTAGACAAAGTAAATAGTATTATTGAAAAAAATCTTATAATTAAGAAAAAAAAAACAAACAAAAAAATTATAAAATAAAATGAATAAAAGCAATTTAATAGAAAATTTAGTGGGATTAATTTTTAATTTAGCTGATGTTTTAAGTATTATATTACCTGTTTTACTAAGTGTAGCTTTCATGACAATAATAGAAAGAAAACAATTAGCTGCACATCAGAGAAGAGTAGGTCCCAATACAGTAGGTTATTATGGAATACTACAACCTTTTGCCGATGCTTTAAAATTAATCTTAAAGGAAACAGTTATACCCTCTCAATCAAATAAGGTAATCTTTTATTTAGCTCCAGTTTCAACATTAGTATTTAGTTTATTAGGTTGGGCAGTTATACCATTTGGTCAAGGATTAGTATTATCCGATCTAAGTTTAGGTATTTTATATACATTAGCATTATCTTCATTAGGTGTATATGGTGTTTTATTAGCAGGTTGGTCAGCTAATTCTAAATACGCATTTTTAGGTTCATTAAGATCAACAGCAGCAATGATTTCATATGAGTTAATATTAAGTTCAGCAATATTAATTATCATTTTATTAACTGGAAGTTTAAATTATATTGAAATTATTGAAATTCAACAATCTATTTATTTTATTGTTCCTTTACTTCCAGTTTTTATTTTTTATTTTATTTCTATTTTAGCTGAAACCTCTAGAACACCTTTTGATTTACAAGAGGCAGAATCTGAATTAGTTGCAGGATTTTTTACTGAACATTCATCTGTCCCATTTGTATTTTTCTTTTTAGGTGAATATTCTTCTATTGTATTATTTAGCTGTATAACAGCTATATTTTTCTTAGGTGGTTATAATTTCAATGAAATATTTATTAACGAATCAATTTTTAATTTACAAGCTATTATACTTGGCCTTAAAACTTGTATTTTCACATTCTTCTTTGTTTGGTTTAGAGCAACTCTTCCTAGATTAAGATATGATCAATTAATTTCACTTTGTTGGTTAAATTTATTACCTGTAGCTGTTGCTTTTATTATTTTAATACCAAGTATTTTAATAACATTTGATATATCACCTTATTAGTATTAGATTTACTCCCTTCTTCTCTCGCTACGCGGTCCTATGGGCTAAAGGAGGAGGAGAAATAAAAATTTACAAATATTAGAGTAAGTAATATTTATATTCTCTCCCTTAAAGACCCCTCCCTCTCCTCTCGCTACGCGGTCCTATCCTCACAAAGTGAGGGGAGAGGGTCCTATGGTGGCTCTTATTTATAAATAAAGGAGTACGCGGTAAATATATTTTATCTAACAAAAATGTTTTTATTCCTCCTTCGGACCTGAAGTCCTCGGACAAAGGTTAAAAAAAGTATAATATAATTTTAAGTATGTTATAAACATCCTGCCTTTAAAAAATAATTTATTAAATTAAAGGTCACACTTTCTAGGTTAAACCTACAAAATATAATTACTTCTTCTATAGTTACTAATTATTATTGGTTAAAGCTTCAATATTTATATTTTATTTTTATATAGAATTATATATCATACATAGGGTTTTATCCCTACTTCTCCTCCTCCCTAAAGGAGGGACTCCTTATTCTTCCCCTCCTCTTTTTATAAAGTAAAGGAGGGACTCCCTATCCTCACAAAGTGAGGGGAGATAAAGGAGGGTCCTATGGATAAATATAGAAGGCTTAAAAAAATAACAACAAAAATGACAAGTATTTTTATAAATTTATTAGTAATAGGTATGTTATTTTCTAGTGTTTTATCTATAACATCTAAAAATCCTGTAATAAGTGTAATATTTTTAATTACAACATTTGTAAGTGCTGCAGCTTATTTAATATTAATAGGAATAAATTTTATAGGTATATCTTACATAGTAATTTATGTTGGGGCAATAGCTGTTTTATTCTTATTTGTTATAATGATGATAAATATAAAATTAACAGATATTTTAGATACTGGATATAATTATACTAAAAATCTACCTTTAGCTATATTAATAGTAACATTATTTATATTTATAATCTTTCAAACTTTACCTTTTTCTTTTAACAATATTACACTTCCATTTAATTTTTCTCCCTCTTTCTCGATTTTGCCATATTCCTTCCATTCCCTATGGACTATGGAAGGAGGGGAAGATTATAATTTAATAAGTAATCAAGTATTCAATTTTTCTAATTTAACCACTTTAATAAATAGATCTCAATCAGATATCTTATTAACACAATTTGAACAAATTCAAGTTTTAGGTCACAATTTATATACTTATGGTGCTATATTATTAATTGAATTAAGTATTATTTTACTATTAGCAATGTTATCTACAATTATTATTTCTAAAAATAATAAAAATATATAATAAATTTATCTATATCATTACTATTTAGCTAAAAAAAGTAATTTTTATAACCCCCCTTCTATTAAACACTCTATTCATAGACCATACGCCTCTCGCTACGCGGTCCTATGGATAGGGTGTTTATAGTCCTTCTCCCTCCTATCCCTCTCCCCTCACTTTGTGAGGATAGGACCGCGTAGCGAGAGGAGAGGAGGAGGAGTATGTGGTAAGTAAGTAAATACTAATTTTTATTAAGTTGAGCAATTATTACTTAATTAGCTCCCTATCCTCACTCACAAAGTTAGTGAGGTAGGGAGGGGTCTTTAAGGGAGAAAAAATTAATACGGTTTAAAAAATAATATCAAAACATAAAAGCATAACAAGGATGAAAATTTAATTTTTTAATATTAATATAATAATTATAACTATTCTAACCTTTTTCTGTTTATACTTATTATATTTTATATATACAACTATCACAATTTATTAGTGTACTTAGTACGTAGGCTTACCCACCTTATCCTTACTACTTTCCCTTAGCATAAGGGAAAATTAAATATAAACAGATATTTCTCTTTATCTATTTTTCTTTTCCTCCTTTATCTATGGGTCCTATGGATAGGGGGTCTTTAATGGGGAGTATCCATAAAAAATAACTACTCCTCCCATTCATAGATATACCAAAGGCCTATGACCCATAGGACCGCGTAGCGAGAGAAAGACAGCTTTGCTTTAGTATCCAATATTCTTTTTAAGGGAGGTTTTATGGATGGCCACCTTATCCTTTTTTTTTTAAGGGGTGTATGTGAAGAAAATGGTAAAGCAAAGGTAAAGTAGGATGTTTCCATATTGATCCCTATCCTACTACCCTCTCCTATGGATAAATAATGATCCTATTGATGGAGGGTCTTTCAGTTAGGTAGGTAGCCTTTGCTAAAGTAAAGGTTTTATGGATGATTAAGAGAAAGCTCAAGAAATAGAATAATAATTTATTATTTTTATCCCACCTTATCCTCTCCCCAGCCTATCCATAGGACCGCGTAGCGAGAGGTGGATAGTCCTCCTTTATCTCCCCTCACTTTGTGAGGATAGGAGTCCCTCCTTTATCCATAGGACCGCGTAGCGAGAGGTAGGACCCTTAGGGAAGAGGGAGAGAGGTGGACTAAGTCAAATAATAAATTAGCGCGTACGCGAAAATAACAAATTTAAATAAAAATGTTAACATTATTACTAATAATACCTTTAATAGGGTCTTTAATTTTATTACCTATGTCTAATACTCCAGAAGGGAAACAACAAATGAAAAATATAGCAATTACAACATCATTAATTAATTTATATATTTCTTTATTCCTTTGGTATGAATTTGATTCAAGTATAACACACTATCAATTTACTGAAATCAATTACTCATTAATTAATCTCTCCCAATTTAAATATTTAAATTTAAATTTTGGAGTAGATGCTATATCATTATACTTTGTATTATTGACAACATTTGTAACAGCAATAGCATTGTTATCTTCATATAAATTAAATAGTAAATATGTAAAATTATTTTTTGTTTCATTTTTACTATTAGAAACTTTACAAATATGTGCCTTTGTTTCTTTAGATTTATTATTATTTTATATCTTCTTTGAAAGTGTTTTACCAATATTATTTATTGTTATAGTTATATTTGGACATGGAAAAGATAGATTTAGATCTGCTTATTTATTCTTTTTATATACTTTAGCAGGTAGTTTACCCATGTTATTAAGTATATTAACTATTAATTCTTATATAGGTTCTACAGATTTTCAATTAATTTCTTTAAGTGAAATAAGTTTAGAAAGTCAAAAATACTTATGGTTAGGATTTTTTATAGCTTTTGCAGTTAAAACTCCATTATATCCTTTCATTATTTGGTTACCTAAAGCTCATAGTGATTCACCTTTAGCTGGATCCATATTATTAGCTGGAACAATCTTAAAATTAGCAACATATGGTTATTTAAGAGTACTAATTAACTTGTTACCAGATGCTACAAATTATTTTAGTCCTTTAATTCAAACTATTGCTATTATTTCTTTAATTTATGCTAGTTTCTCTACTATTATACAACAAGATACTAAAAGATTAATTGCTTATAGTAGTGTGGCCCATATGGCTGTTGTTGTTTTAGGTCTTTTTTCTAATAATTTACCTGGTATTGAAGGGGCTATATTATTAGCTATTGGACATGGTTTTGTTTCTCCAGCTTTATTTATATGTGTGGGTGGTATAATTTATGAAAGAACTGGAACAAGAAATATTAATTATATAAGAGGTTTAGTTTCTTATATGCCTGTATTTTCTATACTATTCTTTATTTTTACTTTATGTAATACTGGTATACCATTAAGTTTAAATTTTTTAGGGGAACAATTATCTTTAATTGGAATTTTTGAACAAAATCCTATTATTGCTTCATTAGCTGCAACAAGTATTTTATTAAGTGCTTGCTATTCTATTTTCCTTTTTAATAGATTATCTTATGGTAATTTATCACCTTATTTACCTCCATTAAAAGATATTAATAGAAGAGAATTTATATTATTAATTAGCTTATTATTGCCTACTGTTATATTTGGTATTTTTCCTAATATTATTTTAAGTTCTTTACATATGTCTGTTTCTTCTTTATTATATAATATTTAATTAATTTAGCCTCCCTCCTATCCATAGGACCGCGTAGCGAGAGGATACGTAGTTTTTTAAATAAAAATAGGACCCGCCCTACTCTCCTACCATAGGGAGGACCCTTGGGGAAGAGGGAGGAGTAGTTCGCTATTACTTAAAAGAAAAGAGAAATAAAAACCACCCCCTCCTTCTCCCTCCCTATCCTCACAAAGTGAGGGGAGAGGGTCATAGTCCTCCTCTCCCTCTCGCTACGCGGTCCTATGGTAGGAGAGGGAATGGAAGGACTGTAGCAGAAATAACAGAAGATAAATTTATTATCAAGTATTGCATATTTTTCTTCTCCCTCCATCAATAGGGGCCTCCTTTATCTCCCCTCACTTTGTGAGGATAGGGAGTCCCTCCTTTACTTTATAAAAAGAGGAGGGAAAGATAGGGAGTACTTACTAGTTTTTATTCTCTACTTTATACTTAGGAGTTAATACTTAGAAGTGAGGAGGTTAAGCTTGATTAATGAGTTGTAGTTTAATTTGGAAAAACACCATTTTTTGGTAGTGGCTTATATCAGTTCGAGTCTGGTCAACTCAGTTAAATTATATTTCTTAAATAAACTATCCCTATTACTTTTTTCAATTATAAATAAAAAAAATATTCTATTATGGGGAGTAATATTCTCTCCATAGGGGGTCTTTAAAGTAGTATTACTTCTTCCCCTATAGTCCGAAGTCCCTCTTCCTTAGGAAACTTTTGCTTTTTTTTTTTGCTTCCTTACGGAAGAAAAAGCAAAAATAGTAAGTACTCCCTAAAGGAGGAGGGGGGTATTCCTTTTCTTTTTGTTTTTACCTCCCTCTCGCTACGCGGTCCTATGGTAGGAGAGGGAATGGGAGTACTAATATTATAATGTAAAGGAATAAACAATTATTAAATGTAACAAAAATGAACCAAAATAAATATATGAATCTATCTATAATCTTATTTTTAATAGGAATATTAGGATTTATATTAAACAGAAAAAATATAATATTAATGATAATAAGTATAGAAATAATGTTATTAGCTGTAACTTTATTAATATTACAAATTTCATATAATTTTGATGATAATATAGGACAAATATTTAGTATTTATATTATATCAATAGCTGGTGCTGAATCAGTAATAGGATTAAGTATATTAGTAGCATATTATAGATTAAGAGGGACAATATCGTTAAGAAGCTAATGTATTTATCAATAATAATTTTACCTTTATTAGCTTCTTTATGTAGTGGTTTATTAGGTAGAAAAATAGGAACAACAGGTTCTCAAATAATAAGTTGTAGTAGTTTATTAATATCTTCAATTTTAATAACAATAGCTTTTTATGAAGTCGGAATATGTGGAAGTTCAGTAAAAATAGATTTAATAAGTTGGTTAGATATAGATTTGTTAAGTATATCTTGGTGTTTTTATTTTGATCAATTAACAGTATCGTTAGGTCTAGCTGTATTATATTGTTCAACTTTAATACATATTTATAGTATTGATTACTTATCTTCAGATCCTCATATTCAAAGATTCTTTTCTTATTTATCTGCTTTCACTGCTGGAATGTTAGTTTTAATTTGTGGTGGTAACTTTTTTGTTATGTTTGTAGGTTGGGAAGCAATAGGAGTAGTATCTTATTTATTAATTAATTATTATTTTACTAGAATCCAATCAAATAAAGCAGCAATATTAGCTTTTACAATGAATAGAGGAGGAGATATGTTAATGAGTATTGGATTTTTCGCTATATTCCAAACATTTGCTTCTTTAAATTATTCAGAAGTATTCTCTTTAGTTCCATATATTTCAAATAATGCTATTTCAATAATTGCTTTATTTTTATTAGGTGGTGCTTTAGCTAAAAGTGCTAATATTCCTCTACATTCTTGGTTACCAGGTAGTATGGAAGCTCCAACACCGGTAAGTGCATTATTACATGCCGCAACGCTAGTAACAGCAGGAATCTATTTATTAATAAGAATTAGTCCTTTATTAGAGTATAGTAGTAGTGTATTATTAATAATAACAATAATAGGTTCAACCACAGCATTTTTTGCTGCAACTTGTGGTTTATTACAAAATGATTTAAAAAGAATAATAGCTTTTAGTACAATATCTCAATTAGGATATATGATGATGGCTATAGGATTAAGTCAATATAATGTGGCTTTAATGCACACTGTAAATCATGCTTTTTTCAAAGCTTTATTATTTTTAGGTGCTGGTGCTGTTATTCATTCTTTCCAAGATCAACAAGATGTAAGAAAAATGGGTGGTTTAATAAATTTTTTACCTTTAACTTATACTGTTATGTTAGTAGGTTCTTTAAGTTTATTAGCTACTCCTTATTTAACTGGATTCTACTCTAAAGATTTAATTTTAGAATTAGCTTTCAGTCAATATAGTTTTAGTGGTACATATGCTTATATTTTAGGAAGTGTAACAGCAGGAATTACAGCATTTTATAGTTTTAGATTAATAAGTCTAGTTTTCTTAACTTACCCTAATGCTCCAAAAGAATCTTATAAATATTCACATGAATCTAAATTAGCAGTTGTATTACCTTTAATTATTTTATCTTTATTTAGTATATTTTTTGGTTATATTTTCTCTGATTTATTTGTCGGTATAGGTTCGGATTTCTTTAAAAATGCTATTTTTATTCACCCTAATTCTATTTCTTTAGTTGAAGCTGAATTCTCAATTAATCCTTTATTAAAATTATTACCTGCTATATTTAGTTTATTAGGTATGTTAACTGCTATTTTATTGTATCATTTATTCCCTAACTCACTTATAAATTTAACTAATTCTATTCCTTTTCTTAGAAATATTTATAAATTCTTTAATGGTAAATATTATTTTGATGTTTTATATAACCAATTCTTTATAAGTAATGGATTAAAATTAGGATATAGTATTAGTAAAGAGTTAGATAGAGGAGTTATAGAATTATTAGGACCTTATGGTTTATCTAAATATTTAGTTAATGTAAGTAATAATTTAGCTAAATTAGATACAGGTGTTATTACTACTTATGCTCTATATATTACTTTAGCTTTAATTTATTTAATTTTTTTAGTTTTACAACCAGTATTTTTCTATTCTTTAGAAACAGATGCTAATCTTACAAACTTATTTTTTGTATATTTCTTCGAAGAATTTAGATTATTTATTTTAATTGTTATTTCTTCTTTATTTATTAATATTTTTTAGTATTATTCTCCTTTATTTACCCCCCACTATTATTTTTAAATAGTTGCATGAGTACTCCCTAAAGGAGATAGTTGTTAATATATAAATTTAATTGTTTACTATATTTACCGCGTACTCCCTAAAGGAGGGACTAAGAAAGTGAGTGAGGATAGGGATGGGGTAAATAAAAATTTAAACAAATATAAAAGTATCGATGACGATTTAGTAATAACATTAAAAAATTATTAAAAAAATGATAATAGAAAGTAATTTAAAGGGGTTATTAAGGAACAATAAAGCAAATTTATAACAAAGGAGGTAAATACCAAATGCTTATTATTTTAGTAAGAAAATGGAATAAGAATAAGTTTAAGAGCTATAAATTCTATTTTCCAAAACAATATGTAAAGCGTAATTATTACGGGTTTATTATAAATAAAATTTTTTCGCGTTCCTTCTTCCCTTCAAGGGAGAAGGATAGCGGTAATTTTATAATAGTGAGCCACAAGTCTTTTAAGCAATCCTAAGGTAAACCTTATTTAAAAATACTTCCTGAAGTAAAACATTTTATTAAGGAAAGGAAAGGAAATCAACCGAGACTCCGAGAGTAATGGCGAGTGAAATCGGATTAGCTTTAATTGTTTTATTAACTTGAAATCCTAATAAACCGATAACAAACAAAATAATAAAATACTCCCTCCTCCTTTAGGGAGGATTTCCCTCCATATGGATAGGGGTAAATATGTTATTTTGTACTAGAGAAGGTATTCGAGTCCTGTAAAGTTAATAAAATAATTTGTTACCCAAGGGTAAGTTATTTAATAAAAATCTATTTATTGTACAATAGAAATTATTTCAATTTTATAAATTTCCTATATTAATTTTCAATTGTATTAATTGTAGTTTATCTTCCATTTTTCTTTAAACTCTTACTACACTTCCTTATTGACTTTGCTTTGCCTACTTCTCATTATTGAGGAGTGAGGAGATAAGCAAAGGAAAGCCTAAGGTGGGTGAGTTAGTTTTTATAGAGATTAATCTTACTCTTTTTTTTTTTTAAAGAGCGGAAGAGACCCAATTTCATTTATTTTCTTCTTTAGGTGTAAAAAATAAGTAAAGCTAAAGTTTTATTTCTTAAATTTTTAGATAAATTTTATTTTTCTCTCCAACCTCAATTAGGAGTAGCATATAATATTTATTTATAAGGTTTTCAAAAGGGATATAAAATATTTAGTCACAAAGTTAAATATAAAAATAGGAAATTTATTTTTAATTTAATATACTTTACTTTTTATTATTTTTAAATAAGTTAATTAAATGAAATTGATGATTTTATTAAATTCTCCCTAGGGCTGAATAAGTACGATGAGAGTTAACTTGTCGGAATAAAGGGGAACCATCCTCTAAAGCTAAGTATTATAAATTTAGCAATAGCGAAAAGTACTGTAAAGGAAAAATTTGAAAAGCAAGTAGTATACTTTATACTTCAATTACTGAATTTTTATTTTTTTTTTATCGCTACGCGGTAAAAAAATAAAAATTTGGTAAATGAATAGGTGAAATAGAACGTGAATTAGTAACTCTATAAGCAGTCGGAATTCTATTTTAAATAGAATGACGGCGTACCTTTTGCATAATGGGTCAGCAAGTTAATAGGAGTAGCAAGGTTAAAACCTTAGCGAAAGCGACTGAACAATATAAATAAAAATATAAACTTTGATATAAAAAGTTTATTAATTTGTTACAAATTAAACTTTCTAAGCATAGGAAATTGTTTTTATTTAGTGATGGGTTAGTTACTTCTATTAGACCCGAAGCCAGGTGATCTTACCAAGACCAGATTATAATGGATCGAACGGGTGAATGTTGCATAATTCTCCGAAGAGTTTTGGTAAGCGGTGAAATGCCAATCTGACCTGGTGCTAGCTGGTTTTCTACCGAAACATATTTAAGTATGATGTCTATCTATAAGATTTATGAAGGTACAGCAAGGCAATTCCCAACAAGTTTAATTTAAATTTAGCGCTAACGCGAAAAAAATTAATTTAATACGTTTAGGTTGCGGGGACCTCGAAAATCTTACCTTTGGAAGCGAATCTCGGAATTACATAAATTGATGATAGATATTCAGACTGCTCATGATAAGTTGGGCAGTCAAGACGGAAACAGCCGAGAACACTGATCAAGGTCCCAAATGATTGTTAAGTGAAATTAAGGATGTAGCAATATCATATACAGCTGTGAAGTGAGCCTGGCAGTCGCTACTTATAATGAACGTACGTAACAACGCATCAGCAGTAACTTTAATTTTTTTATTAAAAAATTAATAAATGATAGTAGCACCGAAAATTTAACGGGTCTTAAACAATCAACCGATATCGTGTTGTTTATATTTAATTAAAAAATTAGTTAAATGTAATCTAGGTAGTAGAACATTCAGTTAAATTGATAAGTAAATAGTGTTTCATTATTTATTAGATGACTGAAGAGAGAATGCTGACATGAGTAACGTAAAAAATTCCTATAATGGAATTCGCCGAATACGAAAGGGTTACAAATGAGAAAGGTTAAACCGTTTTGTTTTAATGCGGCCTCTAAGGAGTATAGCCAAAGCTATAACTGATGAGTAATAAATAGAAAGTCCAATATTTAAAAAATGGACCAGGAAAATAATATTTTGATTTTCTTTAATTTTATCCCTCCCTCACTTTGTGAGGAGGGGATATTTGTTTCCCTTGCTTTGTATTTGTAAGCAACATAACATATTTAAAGAATTTTATTCTACCGTACCTTAAACCGACACAGGTTCGTTAGTAGAGTATACTAAGGCGTAGAGCTAAAAGTTGTTAAGGAACTCGGCAAGTTCACCTCATAAGTTTGACGACAAGAGGTACCAAAAAAAATATTATTTTCGCGTACGCGGTAAAATAGTTAAACATAATTTTAATTTATTATGAGAAATAATAATAATTAATTATAAAAATACTATTATTTTATTATTTTTTTTGGTGGCACAGAATCGGAGGCCCCGACTGTTTACTAAAAACACAACACAGTGCAATCATTAGTATGGTAGTATACTGTGTGAAATTTGCCCGATGCCATTAATATAAAAGAAGTTATGGATTATTTATAATCTTGTGACTGATTGAAAGTCTGGTTAATAGCGGTCTTAACTATGAGGATCCTAAGGTAGCAAAATCAGTTGGCCATTAAATGTGGTCCGGTATCAATAATGTAACGATGGTCTCACTGTCTCTACAACTTGCTCAGTGAAATTGAATTACGCGTGCAGATGCGCGTTGCCTCCAGGGGGACGGGAAGACCCTATGCAGCTTTACTGTAGTTAGTTATCATATGAATCTAGAACAATCTTATATAATAGTGAATAGGTATGCCGATAGGCTTAATTTGTCTCATTTTTGAGAATAAATGTTGTGGAAACCTTAAATACAAGGTTGGGTTCGTGTTCACCTTAAATATTATAAATAAAGGGAGAGTTGACTAATTGGCAGTTTGACTGGGGCGGTCGTCTTTAATAGAGTAGCAAAGTACATCCAAATATTTCAATTTATAATATAAAATTTTATTGTATTTCTACCTCTTTATCCACCTTATGGTGGGAGGAGGGGTGGAAAAGTAATAAAATTTAAGACAGAATAGTAAACTTAATTTTGATTATTAACATAAGTAAAAAATAAGGTCTAATATTTATAATCTTTTGATTTACAATATAAAAATTTATAAGGTATAGCTAGAAATTGAATGGAGATCAATCAACCAGTGAAGGGTTGCGCAGGGCTCAATGGCGATAAGCATACTTAACTGAAAGACTAAAAAGTCGAACAGATACGTAAGTAGGGCATAGTGACCCCTCGCTATAGTATGGGATAGACGGGGATCAATTAATAAAAGTTACGCTAGGGATAACAGGCTGATAGCCGACGAGAGTACACATTGTCTCGGCTGTTTGGCACCTCGATGTCGACTCATCCTATCCTCCGGGGGAAGAAGCTTGGAAGGGTTCGGCTGTTCGCCGATTAAAAGGGTACGTGAGTTGGGTTTAATACGACGTGAGTCAGTATGGTCCCTAT
>Ga0307507_10001662_pt1 | contig 49162 bp, 10 predicted proteins | sample 7_EM_MG_FD_207223 | JGI IMG/M metagenome (GOLD analysis project Ga0307507, IMG submission 207223) | Populus trichocarpa ectomycorrhiza microbial communities from riparian zone in the Pacific Northwest, United States - 7_EM | ecosystem: Host-associated > Plants > Roots > Unclassified | place...
AGAGGCTCTGCACAAGGCTCTGCGCGAAGCTCTGCGTACGGAGGCTCTACACGAAGCTCTGCATCGGGTCCCCGCTATATTCCCAATAGCGTCTACACGTGTCTCTGCCTATGTAGCCGCCTTATTTTTTACCCTTCTTTCCTTCCTTACATCCTCCCTACCTAGGGAGGCACTAGAACGGCAGCCAGCAGAGGACCATTGCTAGAACTAGATGACTATCGCTAAAACCAGACAACCGTTACCAGAACCAGACGACCGTTGTCAGAGCCAGACGACTATCGCCAGAGCCAGACAACTGTCGCTAGAACCAGACGACCATCGCTAGAGCCAGACAACCGTCGCCAGAACCAGACGACCGTCTCCAGAGTTAGACGACTGTCGCCAAAACCAGACGACCGTCGCCAGAGCCAGACGACCGTCGCCAGAACCAGACGACTGTCGCCAGAGCTAGACAACCGTCGCTAGAACCAGACAACCGTCGCCAGAGCCAGACGACCGTCGCCAGAACCAGACGACCGTCGCTAGAACCAGACGACCGTCGCCAAAACCAGACGACCGTTACCAGAACCAGATAACCGTCGCCAGAACTAGACAACTGTCGCTAGAGCTAGACGACCGTCACTAGAACCAGACAACCGTCGCTAGAGCTAGACGACAACGACTAGCCAGCAAGCACTATAAACAATTCAATCGATTAATCGAATCAAGGTAGCACAGACAGGTAGGCACAAATAGGGAGATGCTGACGGGTAGGCAGATATAGACAGGCAAGTAGATGCAGACAGATAAGCAGATACAGACAGGTAAGCAAATATAGATAGGCAAGCAGATGCAGACAGGTAGGCATAAATAGGGAGATGCTAATGGGTAGGCAGATATAGACAGGTAAGCAGATGCAAATAGGCAAGCAAATGCAGACAGGTAAGCAGATGCTAATAAGTAGGCAGATATAGACAGGTAGGTAGATGCAAACAGGTAGGCAATATAGACAGGTAGGCAATGTAGATAGGTAAGCAAATACAAATAGGCAAGCAGATGCAGACAGGTAGGCAGATGCTAACGGGTAGGTAGATATAGACAGGTAGGCAGATATAAATAGGTAGGCGATGCAGATAGGTAGGCAATACAGATAGGTAGGCAATACAGACAGGTAGGCAATGCAGACAGGTAGGCAATGCAGATAGGTAGGCAATGCAGACAGGTAAGTAAATACAGACAGGCAAGCAGATATAGATAGGTAGGCAAATACTAATAGGTAGATAGATATAGACAGGTAGGCAAATACAAATAGGTAGGCAATACAGATAGGTAGGCGATGTAGGCAGGTAGGTAAGTTAATAGGTAAATAAGTAGAAGAGAACCATCGCTATATTATATTAAATTATCTAAAATAATATTATTTATTTTACTAGCCTTATAAATAGCTTTAAAGTAGCTTTTATTTATTTAAAATATGTTATTAGTATAAAAGAGGTAAATATAATTATGGTTGCTAAATGCGCAGATTACTGGCAGGTTACGCGCAGGTTGCGCGTAGGCTGCGCGCAGGCTACGTGTCAAAAAAACACAATATAGGCTAGTCGGTCGAGTTGCCAAATGACCTTAACTGCGCGCCAATTGCGCCAACCACCAACCATTGAGGCCATTGAAAGGGTACCATATTTTGCCGATGTAGTATGCAATAGGGTGCCATTCTCCGTCCGGTTGCTTCTGGGAGAAAACACTAGCTATTGCGCGATTTAAGGTATTAGTTTCTAGTATTAAGGGCCGTTTTAGGTTAAAGTAGGCAAGTAAGGGAGCCGATACCAGCCGTTTTTTAAGCTTATTAAAGACCTACATATATATAGCGTTAAAGTAAAATGGCTGGTCTTTCCTAGTAAGGCAGTTAAGAGGCCAGGCAATCCTACTATAGTTCTTAATAAAGCGTTAGTAGAAGTTATAGAAACCTAAAAATAATGACACCCCCTTTATAGTCCATAGGGGTGTCCACTAGTTAATTGCGGCCGTTTTCTCTAAGTCAGCCTTAATTCCGTCTGTACTAATAATAAAACCTAGGTACTTTATACGCTTAACACTAAATTCTAATTTCCTAATATTGGCCTAGAGACCGGCCTTGTGGAGCTATTATAGGACTTTATAGACATGCTCCTTGTGTTTTAACTTATTCTTAAAGTAGATTATAATGTTATCTAGGTAGGTTATACAGAAGTTGTTAAGATAGTTAAAGAGTATATTATTTATATATCGCTGGTACGTAGCTAGTCCATTAATTAGTCCAAAAGGAAGTACTTTGTATTTATATATTCTGTAATGGGTCTAAAATATAGTAAGATCTTCTAATTTAGGGTCTATCCTAATCCGGTAAAAGGCCTAATAGATATTAAGCTTAATAAAAATCTTAGCTCTACTTATTTAGGTTAAAGTCTTATTAAATAAGGGCAGTAGATAGCAGTCCTTGTGGGTTATATTATTTAGTTTATAATAGTTAATGCAGAAATAAAGTCCTCTATTTAGCTTTTTGGCAAAGAGAATAGGCAAGTTAAAAGGGGCTTAACTGGGTTTAATAAAGCCCTTATTTAGGTTACTAATAAGGTACTGCTTTATAGCCTATAATTTGGCAGTAGACTGCTAACAAAGGGGGCTATAGCCAAGTGTGTCTTCCTTGTCTGGCTTAATCTTAATCTTGTAGTTATACGGTTAGTAAGGCAGGAGTATATTGGACGCTGCCTTAGAGAATATGTCCTTAAATTTCTAGTGTTAATAGGGTAGTTTCTGTTCTACCAGCTCCTTATCTATAAGCTTGCCTTCCTGTTTATTAAGCTCATTTTCCTTTTCCTTAATTATTTAATTAATTTTATATAAGCTGGTGGTAAAGGTAATAGTATTAGGTTGGACTAAGTTCTGGTAGAATCCTATGGCGCTAATACAGCAGATATTAACTAGTGGGAGGTCTGTAGGTTTCTTTATGGACTGTTATTGGGTTGTATTTTATGGTTTAGGGTTTATAATCTTTCTTAGCTCCTATTCCATCTTCTGTAAGTTGTCCCTCCGGTCTATATATTTGGTATGGCGCCCAATACTCCTTGCTATCCTTTATGGCTGTATAGGGCCTAAGTTCCCTATGGGGAGCTCCGCTAGCTTTCTACTAACTTTTTTAATTTCTGGTGTAGGTGGTATAATATAGGTAGTCTAGGGGCGGCGTAGTATACGGATCTGTTATAGGTTAAGCTGTACGTTCTTTTTAAAAGCCTGGTCCCTACGCATAGCATTGGCCTAGTAAATGGTGTTTATCTGTGGCCGTATAAGGTTCTCCATTGTAATACTAATCTCTTTTATAAAGGAAGGGGTCAGGGGTAGAATTTTGGGCCAGATAAGCCATCTGCTCTATATATTAAGCTGTAAGCCTAAATAGGCTAGCCATTTTTTTCCTAAAATTATATTGTGGCTTCCTAGGTCCGTAATAAGTAAAGGGATATTAAACTGCCTTTGTCTGTTAATATGGAGGTAAATCCGCAAGATAGTTATAATAGGTGGTCCTATCTATCTGTTATACCCGTAAATAGGAATTAGTTTGGGCAGTTCTTTAATAGATGCATTTAAAAAGTTAGCTAGCTTTATAGTATATAGGGTGTCTATTAAGGTAAAGGTATTTGCTCTAGAGTTAGCTAAAGCAGAGGTTAAAACTTAATATCTATTATAGAATAAATATAAGGGATAGTATAGCTTTTTCTACTAACTAGCCAACCTAGATTAATATATAACATGTTAATCCCTTTTAACCCTAAAGAGGAGTCTTCCTCTAGGGTTCCTCTTTTTCCAATTTTGTGCTATCCTCCTGGATTAACAGAACCTTGCCTACTTTTATGTTTATTGGGCAATCCTTTGCAATATGGCCCTTCTAGCTGTAAGAGAAGTAAGCTCCCTGATCGCTAAGGGCCTATATATAGGGGTTGCTGTATGTAGGCCGAGCATTCACTAAATCCACGGCAGGGCTAGCTGTACGGCTAGCTGCTAAATTAGCGGCGGGCTGTATGGCCGGTGCTGTAGGGGTTGCAGATCTTACTAGGGCGCTGCGGCCCGTTCTTGTAGTACTTGTATTCTAGTTAGTAGAGCTTCTAGTCTTATACCGCTCGGCATATGCCTTAATTTAATAAAGGCCCTGGTTAATAGCTAGGCATTGGTCCATAAGTTCCTTTAGCGTCTATACGGTAGTATAAACTGGCAGCATAGCGTGCTGTAGGTCTAGGGTAAGCTTGTTAAAGAGGTCTGGTATTAGATCTTCCTGGGAGATTTAAGCCTATCTGGCTAGGTGTAGAAAGTGGGTCTAAAAGGCCAAGAAGGTCTCTATTGTTTTTATATTTAGGCTTTTATAATTAAGCTAGGCGTTCTATACTTTAAAGGGGTCCTTATAAATAGAAAATAGGTGGTCAATTATCTCTTCTTTAGAGAGGAAGGGGTCTGCTAAGTCCTAGGCATATTGCGGATATAGGTGTATCTATGCGTCACCGCTAGTGCGGCCGAAGACGTATGCTATTTTAGCTTGGGTATTAGGAAAGTGGTCTGCATTAACTTTAAGCTTGTCCTGCAATTGAAGCTTCCAGTTATTAAATATAGGGTTGGTTCTATTAGTAAGTAACAGGGGGTCTGCAACCTTCGCGGACTGCGATAATGCTAATACTATATATTAAGCTAGGGCCTTAAGGACCGTAGTAAGTCTCTAGGTGTCCAATAACCCATCGCTAGGCGTAGGGGTATCTCTAGTTTCAAGCAGCTCTCAGAGCCGTTCAATTTTGGCATTAGCTGCTGCAAGCTCTTCCTGGGGGGTCAAGACGGCGACTGTTTCACCATTAGAGGTATTTATGGGTCCTATAGCAGCTTTACCAGCTGCTATGTTTCTTGGCATAGTGGTAGGGATATTGGGTAATTTCTGGTTGTTTGTTTATTTTCTAGGGGTTCTGGTCTGTATGTGTCCTATTCTTAGGTTTCGCGTTCTATTTATGTTCTTGGGGTTCTATTCTGTGTCCTTATAGATATATTTAAGTTCCTTCTTAGGAAGAAAGAGTGATAACGAGCTTTAGATAATGTTAGCAACTCAGTCAATTAAGGCACGAGCACAGCAAGAAGGACGCATGCAAGCCTATACAATTGGATTGTCTATAAACGAGGATCCAAAGCTAGAGAAAGGAAGGAGAAGAATAGCAGCGCCGCTCGATATTTTATGCGGTCCTCGAGTTATGTGACTTACGTCTACCATAATCCACGTCTGCCAAGATCCACTGTTTTCCACTAGCGCCGTAACAAGCAGAGAAGTTTTATGCTAAATTATTTACATTTTATAGATTAAAAATGCTATAGGAGTAGCCCTTACCTTAGTATATAAAGAAAACAAACTATTGTCTATTTAGTTTCTAGATATAGTTCTATAACTAGGTAATAAGTTTAACTATAACCTTGGCAGTTTAGGTTAAGCTAATAACCTAAGCATTTACTACTAAGTATTTTCCACTTTTTAAGACTTCTAGGCGGCTGCGATTTTGGATATAGATATAGTTAGGTAGTTATAAATTAAATTCCTAGTTATAGGCCCGTACTCTAATAAATATAACTAGATGGCCTAAAGTGCCTACTATCCTCCTGAAACCGCAATTGCGGGTAACCAGTATATAAATAGCTTTTATTCCTATATAGGGTATAAGCCTATATACTTACTTACTCCTATAATAATAAGGCCTATATAGTAGGCTATAGTATAGGCAAATTACTTATAGATTTAGGAGTTAGAGAATAGGGATTGTAGGGCATTAGCTCCTATAAGGGAGTAGAAGAAGTAGGCGTTGGTTCCTATAGAGAACTAAAAGCTATAGGAGATTAGTTTCTGTAGGGGAGTAGAAGAAATTGCTATTAGTTCCTATAGGGGAGTAAAAGCTGTATAGAAGTAGGAGCTATAGAGTATAGTTCTTATAGGGCAGTAAAAAATCTAGTTACTATATACTAGATAATAATTTTAGTTTAGGATATAAGAATAGGAGCTATAGGGGATTGGTTCCTATAGGGGAATAGTAAATATAGCTAATAGCTCCTATATAGGAGTAAAAGTTATATAGGAATGCAGGCTATAGGGGATTGGTTCCTATAGGGCGGCGAAATATATAGGTATTAGCACCTATAGGAGATTTGTTAGAGTAAGGGATTTGTTAAAGTAGGGGATTTATTAGAGCAGGGGATTTGTTAGCGTAGGGGATTTATTAGCGTAGGAGATTTATTAGAGTAGGGGACTAGATCCTATAGGGGATTTATTAAAGTAGGGAACTAGTTCCTATAGGGCGGCGAAATATATAGGTATTAGCTCCTATAGGGGATTTGTTTAAGTAGGGGATTAGTTAGAGGAAGGGATTTATTCTTTTATAGCCTCTATTTAGGCGGTATAAGACTGCTTTTAATAGGCTAGGAAGTAGATTACCTGTTTTATGGAAACATAAAGCCTATATAGGATAGTAGGGTATAGGGACCTAATAATCTAGCAGAAGATTGGGTTATCTGCTTTTCTAGGTTTATTTAGCCCCAGCAACTTACCCTACGCTATTTTATATGCGTTTTGACCAAGGTTGCTACCTAGCCTTAGCCGCCTAAATCTCTGCAAAACTTTACTTGTATAGTAGAAGAGTAATAAAATATTATTCTATCTACTTTATTAGTACCTTTAGATCCTTCCTTACTTCCTAAAGCACCTCCTTTATTTAAGAAGGAAGTTTTTTATCCTTTCCCTTTCGCCTCCTATAGCCTAGAAATACTACCTTCCGCAATCTATTAACCTAAGAGATTAGTAGCTAATAGTATAGTAAAAAGTTATTACCTGCAGTTTTAAGAAAATCCTCTTTATTAGCTACTGCCTCTTTTTTTATTTTAGCCAGCTCTTCTATATTTATAAAATTCCACTTATTAAACCTATTAACAATATTGCCTTTCTTATTAGGTCTATTATAGTAAATATATATCTAGAATAGCACCTAAAAGAACGACTTAAAATTATGCCAAGCTAAGTATATTTTGCCTAGGAGCACTTTAATTGCTATAACCACTCTTATGCTAGTCTTGCCCCGCGCTCCTAGAGGCCCTTTTTACTACTCCTTAATCGCAAAATTGAACTTAATTAAGAATGCCGGCTAAGAAGGATTATTATCTTCCTTATTTATTATAAGGTTGCCTATTAAAATATTATATTAGATAATGCCGGCCCGCGTATATAAAGACTTATATTCTTTAATGCCACCCTTTAGTGTAGCAAGCATTGCGGCCTAAGAGCTTGCCTTATAAAGAGGCTTTCCGTAGTCCCTAGTAATAACGCGTCAATATACTTAATTTAGGGTTATAGGGCGCCTTCTACCTTTAGGCAGAGAGCCTAAATACGTATACTTGCTAGGTGGTAATAGGGCGTTAGTATAGCTAGACGACCTCTTTCTACTAGAACTTTAGCCTTTCCTTATACTTATTTTCACTCTAGCCGGTCTTAGAGGCATTATTAAGTCTTTTAGCTTATAGTTTGTCGCTCTTATAATATCTAGCCCCTTGCGGATGTTATTATAAATATTATTTTCCTTACCGCCTATATAAACTATCTCGTAGTAATAGTACCTAGCTACGTTAACTACTCCTTTCTTTATTACCTTATATAGCAGTTTACCTTCTTCCTCACGCTGCGGGTACTGCTATAAGTCTTGAATAATAAGGGGTATCTTAGAGGTGTCCCCCTTATAGTATACTTTCTAGCAAGTAGTCGCTTAACTAGTAATATAGCGTGCCCGCTTTATAGGTTCGTTAAGGATAAGACACTTGGTCTGGTTATTATATATAACCTCAATATATTGCTTACTATCCAATATTAGAATAGTAGGGTCGAACCTAAGCTGCTTCTTATTTATTTAGAGAAATCCCAATATTGCTAAGGTAAATTATAGTCCGTCTTTATTAATATTAAATAGTAATAATATAATACCTCCTACCTAGTTATACTCCTATAGCCGCATAATAGATCTATAGAGGGTAAAGCCTAGGATAAAGCAATAAGTGTCCTAAGTAGTAAAGACCTCTTTTATATATTTTCCTAAATCAAACCATGCCTATAAGACTATATTAGTATTTAGATTACTCTTTAGCTCTCCTAGCACAAGTATATACGACTAATAGTATTAAGAGCTTTCGCTAGCTATTAGATTATCTATAAAACCAATATCTAGCTTTTGCTTTGCTGTCGACCCTTATAAGAGCTGCTTAGTATATGCGACAAGCGTTTGTTATATCTTTAGGGCGAACCCATACTCCTCTACAAAGCCTAAAAATGATTTAATTAGGCTATTAAACCACTCTAGAATATTATTTTGCTCTATACTTCTAGGCCAGTTACGCCAGTCGCCCTTAGCGTATAGTGGATTGTCCCCTTCCTTATATTTTTTAAAAACGGCGGCGCTTGCCTCTTTAAGACCTTCTACTTTTCTAAAGAATGCTTTATATAAGCTAGGAATTTCTATATAAAGAGGGCCTAGCTCCTCCTTTAGAATATAATCCACGTATTTCCTATATTTGGATAAGTTAGTAAAGCTACTTATATTGTGTAGATATGGGGTTTAAATATAGAATAGTAGCGGTTGGGAGGAGGCGTAGACTCTATTATAGTGGCGTATGCCTTTTCCTAGATAACCTCGTCAAGTTCACTCTATAGGATCGTATTTAGAAGAGGTAAGAACCGCTTAATATCAAATTTATCAGAATTAACTAATAAGCTAAGTCGGATAAGGTCACGGAGAAGATTGCTACGGCTAGCGCTAAACAGCAGTAGTCAAGCAGCGGGAAGGTTTTGTAATGCTAGGATAAGGTTAACCACGAGATTTTAAAGCCCTATGTGTTAGAGAAGACTTATAACGGATAAATTAATAATTACCTTTTTTGCCTATTTGGCGTAGGAGTTTAGAGAGCTAGGGATGCCTAGATCCTAATAAGTTAAGTTAAATAAATCGCGAAAGTTATTTAGTCTTTCCCTAATAGGCTTTGTTTTAATTATCTTTGGTTTAGAGAGATTTGCCATTGTAAGCGAATACGCCAAGAGCTATGTCGGGAGGGCCGGCATGGTAGGTGGGTAGGTAGGTAGGGAAGGGAGATTAAAGAGGCTAGTATATAAGGACGGTATAATAGCAAATAAATATAGGGAGGTCGAGAACACGTTAGGCGCGTCTTGCAGTAAGAAAATAACTAAAGAGAAAAGTGTAAGGAAGAAAGCAAGGTGCGAGCGAACGTAAGGATTAAAGATTAGGTGTGGAAAAGTCAAGCCGACCCAACGTGGCTTAGACTAAGGCTTCGTAGGGCTTAGTCAAATGCTGAGCCACAATGGCCTAAATATAGGTAGGCAGCGTTTTCTGATCTATAACTAATTATACTTATTGGTTTTAGTTTGTTCCGCGACGCATAAGGCTCTAATGCAGTAGGGCTTTTATATAGCCAGGCTAAAAAGCACTAGGTAGAGAGAGCGAGTTAATTATATTAATCCTATAAGCGCCTATAAATAATTATATAGCTGGTTTTAAAACGAGCTAAACCTAATATAGACGCTGGTGGGTTAAGGGATAGATTAGCCTTTATGGCCTCTAGACTTATAGGCCCCCTTTTCTTCTATTATTTTATAAACTAACTTCTATTTTAAGGACAAATTCTATCCTCTACTAGTAAAGAAGACGCTAGTAGAGAGCGACTAGACTTAAATATATAATATAGGAGCGCGGTTCTGCTTGCTTTAGACACTAAGCTTAGTTAGATCTACTAGCTTATTACTAATTAAGTATATAAATACGGCAAACACTTATTATAAAGGGCAGGGCTAGTTCTAACTTAAATCTAATATATAATTTTCCTTTAATAAGCAAACGATATAATAGCTAAAGAGCGTACTATTTAAGCCAATAAATTTCCTCCTTAATTCTGTAGACTTCTCTATTTTTAGGCTAAGCGTGCCCTTTTCCTCTTAGATGCCGTAATCTTGTTTCTAGCCTTTATAACCCATTTATCTTTATAATCTAAAGTTTTATCACCGCCTCTTTTAAGAGTGTAGATTTTGTTTTAAAACCGCCTAATAGTATCTCTTATTTTTTCCTAGTTACTTCTTAGGCTGTTAATCTAATTATTAACCCTCCCTAGATAACTTATAATGTAGCAGTTACTATTTTTAAGGCTGCTAACTTTCCCTTTAAGTTGGCTAAGCTTATAGATAAGTTGATTAACTAATCTACCTAGTCTCTCTATCGCCCCTAATAGAGTAAGCTAGAGGTTGATAAGCTTTATTAGAAGGAGTTACCAAGCGGATTATATTAAGACGACTTTTTTATCTTATTAATACAGGATAAATATTTCCTTATAGTTCCTTCTGTATTAGCCTTATTATTCTCTAAATTACTCTTATATTTTGGTGCTAACTAAATATCCTACTTATATTAGTAAGCTGGCAAATGGACAAAACTATAAGGAAGTAAGTATTGTATACCTACCCTACTATATTAACGGCCTTATTGGAGCCCTTGGGATTAAAAGTAAGTAGTATATCCTAGCTCTATTAGCGGTATTCTATAAAGGATTTAATATTTAAAGCGTACCTTAATCTAATACAATGTGGTATTTACTATTGTAGTGTCTGAGTTGTCTAAGTCGCTTATTATTAAAGAGATAAGGTAGCTAATAGTTTAAGTATCTTTATAAGAAAGTAAGGAGGGATTTCTTTAAAGGATACTATACTTAATATAGGTCTAGTTAAAGGATATAGAGGCCTTTTATATCCTGCTCCTTTCTACTACTTAGCTAATAGGTGTTACGGACGCTTTAAGTACGATGTTATAACTACTTAGGGAAGAGTTGGAAGAAGCTAGTTAGTTAATATAGGCACGGTCCAGGATGGAGCCGGTGGAACCATGTAACGAGGAATAGTAAGCGAGTCATATAACGTTATACGCGGTGTACGCAGTGTACGCAGTGTACGTCTATATATAACATGTATAACACGTACCTCACGTATAAAAGAGGATTTCTTAGGCGTATGGATATGTATTTAAAGGACCTCAGTCCCTACCGTAGATAGTTCTCTCCTTATAGTAAATCTCAGAATATAATTAGAGTTAATCTATTAGGCAACCACTTCACCTAGTTGTTATTACGTTGTTAACTTATTGTTTATACCTACATACCCAGCCTATTAACGAGCCCACTGTAGTTCTTGCTACAAGGTTCTGTTATATATTTACTACTAAGGTTATAGTATTAAAACATGAGAGAAGTTAAACAACATGCCACCCAAAGCACTAGTTATAATACCATTAACGGCAGCAACTACCTTAGGATTGGGAGATACTAGTATGGTAGATATGGACTCACAGTTAATTACAAGAGGTTAGTTATAGGAAATAGTTAATTGCTTATTAGATAACAATAGGATACTTAAGGAACGCATTAATAGAATTGGTGTAGTAAAAGTTAAGTTACTGTTAATTAAACAATTCTTAGGAGAAAGGTTAAAACTTAAGGGATTTCTTATATAAATGCACTTTAAGGTTATACAGGAAGGAGTAAAGTTAGTAATACCTATAGATTAAGTAGTGTATGCAGGATTGTTTTTAATAGGAAGAGTACTAGAATAGCTTAAACCTTACCTTATAGAAATACAAGTTAGCGGTATAATAACTACTAATTAAGATATATAATTTATGTTTACTAGTTAGAACGGGTTTGTGGAAAGACTAATATAAATATTTAGAAACCTAAAAGCATTAACTACAGCAAAACAAAAGCTTTAAAACTTGGTACAACGTTCTTTAGCAATTAAGTATATAATATAGTTTTAGATACTTGTAATGCAAGTTAAGTGAAATAATAAGGCGCTTATGGTATAGTATAAATAGGGACTTAAGGCTAAAATCTAGGACGCAATTATCCTAATAGAAGATGCGGAAAGTCTATAAGACTTAATAGATTAGTTAATAAAGATTAATAATAGGATCTATTAAAGAGAACAAGCTAAGAAAGGGTAAGATAGAGTTTTATAGTTATATAAGGCGAAGAGTACGCATTAGTAAATATAGAGCTAAAAACTATAGAATGGCGCAGAGCTAATAGACCTAAGTAGTACCAAAGAATCCAAAAGATGGATAAAAAAACTATAGAAACCTAGAGGTTAAGGATTAAGTAATTATAGGACTAAGGAGTAGAGGCTAAACTAGGGATCTTAGTAGTAGAAAACGTTTAGGCGGACTCTATAACAAGAGAAATGGTTTAAAGATAGAGCTTATATAAATTATAAAAAAATAAGGTTATTTTGCTAGAGACTATAAAGGTAGTTAGAGTAACTATATGGTAAAGGGTACTAGGTTATTAGAGTACAATAACGCGGATATAGGGATATTGCGTGGGACCAAGGAGTGTTTAATTAAATACTTTACGTTTTATTATAATAACGCATACCAAATTTATAAGGACGCTAAGTGTAGTGTAAGCTATTAGCCATAAGAGCTAAAGTTAAGAGGACTTAAAGGAACTAGAAAGTTAGATAAAGAATAAGATTAACTCTATAAGCTAGATTAAAATATTATAGCAATGTACAGATAAAGATTAGCAACAATAATAATGGAGTTAGAGTACTTATTAATTAATAGTAATAAGGAAGAAAGGGAGGCTAACTAGGAGTACTTATACCTTAGTAATATAATAAAAGTAGAGACTAAAACCACTATAAAACGCGGATTAGTAATGGGTATTATAACACTATTAGATATAATTTCCATTACTTTATAAGATAGAAGGAGCAATATCTAGAGATAATTAAGTAAGCAGATAACTGCTAGTGCTAGCTTACCACTTAGAAAAGGTAAAAGGCTATAGGTTTAAGATTCTTAAAAAGAGATAAGGAAGGCTTTAGACTTATAAGGTGTAATAAGGACAGCTTAAGAACCCATAATAGACAAAAACCAATGGGAAAGAGTAGTAACTTAGTTTAGTAACAAATAAATAAGTATAAAATGTAAGTTTAAGAACTATAAGTTTAGGGAATAAATAAGAACATTAGTAGAAAGCTAAGATTTTAATAAATAAATAAGGACTATAGCAATTCTAGGTAAATATAGTATTTAGCCTAAAGATTAAAAGGTTAATACTAGAATTAGAAAGTAAGATAACTTTAAGAATCCAGCTATAAGACGTAGAAAATAGGAAACTATAGATAAGTTTAGGTAATAAATTATTATATAGTAAGAGTAAAAGCTAGATAAAAGGTTTATAGCAGGTTATATAAAGGACAGAGCACCTATATAAAGAGTTACTAATAGGCCTAGTGTAGGGACACCTAGAGTAAAGTAGTTGGATAAACTAGAATAAGAAGAGGATCTAGACATTCCAGTTAGATTTAAAGAAAGACACACTAAAGGATGTCATAATACAGCAATAATAAGGTACTTTCTTATAGACAAACTATATACACTAAACCAGTTATATGGAAAGTAGTATAGGTAATAATATAATAATAAATAGGAAGACTTTTATATGTGGCTAGATAAGAAGGTAGTCTAAGACTAACCTATTATAGAAAAACGCATAAGTTACATTAAAGGAGTATTAATTATAATATTAAGAAACCTAAAGGAAGGATCTAGGGACTAAAAAAGTAAGTAATAAATCTTAGTACCTATAGTAAAGATACTAGTGGTTAGGTTAACTAGGTATAAATTTAAACTTAAAAATAAAGATAAGCTAAAAGTTAACCTAAAATATGTAGTATATTATACACTATTATAGATAGCTTATATGGATAATATATGCAACATGTATAGAGCACCAAAAGACAGGAACCGGAAATACTTAGTAAGGATATATTAGGCACTAGAAGAGAAATAGTTTAGGGATGCTAAGTATATATATGGATAGCACCTGGTAGAAGTATAGAGTTAAGGGGACCTAATACTTTAACCTAGAAGATTCCTTACAGAAGAATACCTAGATGGATAATAGTGGTGGAACTACCTAAAGAGCACTTATCTATAGCATATAGAGGAAAAGAAATAAACTAAGTATTAGCTAAGAGTGGACCAAGTATAGATAGGATCTAGCAGCTAATAGTTAGGAAAAGGGGAGGCCCATAGAACTAGAGGGAACTAGTAGTAGAGCCTTAAACCCTTAAAGGAATTTAAGGATAACACCTAAATTTATAAGTTAAATGGCAAGACTAATAGTTTAGAGTATTAATAGATAGTGGAGTAATAAGGAACTATATATTACTAGTAGTAGTAGAAAGGATAGGGTTACTATATAGATAAAAGGAACACCTATATCCACTTATAATAATTTTAGGAGATTAAATAGCCTATAAAGGGGGTATTATTAATCTTAAAATAGGACCTATTTAGTTAACTATTAAAGGAAGACCAGTCAGAATATCTTTTAATATCCTACCATTAGGAAAGGACAAGGCAATACTAGAAATGCCTTAGTTATAGGAATATAATCTAAAGATTAATTGGGTTATAGGTTAGGTTAATATTAGGGATACTTAACGGCGTAAGATGTAATAGTAAACTAAGTTGGTATAGTACTAAGTTAGAGCAATATACAAAGAGACTAAGTAAGGCTTAAGTTATATACCAAAGAGATACCATAAATATGGTAAAAAGTTATAGTCACCAGAAAGTAAAAGGCTATTAAAGTATATAGCATAGGACTATAAGATAGAGTTGGAACTGGGAATAAGTCTAAGGTTCTTTTTAATTTATAAGCTTACTAAAACAGAGTTAGTAGTGCTTAAGGAGTTTATCTAGGAGAACTTATAAAAGGGATATATTAGACTATTATAGTTATTAGTAGGATATCTAGTTCTATTTATCCTAAAGAAAAACAGAAAACTTAGGATGTGTATAGACTATAGACAGTTAAACAGTATTACTAGGAAGGATAGGTATCCTTTACCCTTAATTAGTGAAATTTAAGATAGGATAGGCAACGTAAAGATCTTTATAAAGATAAATCTAAGATAGGCATATCATTAGATTAGGATTAAGGAAGGTAATAAATAGAAGGCAGCTTTTAGGTCAAAGGAAGGACTATATAAACTATTAGTTATGCAATTTAGGCTTATAAATACACTAGTAACATTCTAGAAGCGAATTAATAGTATATTAGGAGAACACCTTAATAAGTTTATTATAGCATACCTTAATAATAATATTATCTACTTAGAGAGTAAGAAGGAATATAAGGAACACGTTAAATAGGTCTTAAGGAGACTATAAGAGGAATAGATGCCAGTAGCAATTAAGAAATGCAAGTTCTTTACAAAAAAGACCAATTTTGTTAAATTTATTATTAAACTAGGAAAAATTAGCATGGACCTAAAGAAAGTTAAAGCTATAGTTAGTTGGCAAGAACTAAAGAACGTTATATAGTTAAGGTTATTTCTAGGGTTTTGCAATTACTATAAAAGGTTTATAGCGTAGTGGTTAAAAAGTATTAAGTTATTTACAAGGCTGATAAAGAAAGAGAAACTGTAGATATAGGGAACTAAGCAAAAGAAGTTGTTTAGGGAATTTAAGGAGTTGTTTACCCAGGAACCAATCCTTAAGATCTATTAACTAAAGCTAGAGACGGTTATTAAGATAGATATATTAGACTTCGTACTAAGAGTATATTTGCTATAAAAGCATTTAAACGCATAGCATCCAGTGGCGTATTATAGTTAGAAGATGACACTACTAGAGTTAAACTATAATATCTATAACAAGGAGTTATTAGGTATAGTTATAGTATTAAGAAAATAGAGAGCATTCTTATAAGGCATAGAGAAACTATTTATAGTTAAGACAGACTATAAGAACCTTATAGGTTTCCTAATAATAAAGGAACTTAACTAAAAATAGGTTAGATAGGCGGAAATGCTTACAGAATACCATTTCAAAATTTAGTATATTAAGGGTATAGACAATACACAAGCAGATGCTCTAAGTAGGAAGGCTAAACTATAAAGTAATAAAAAGCTATTAGGAGCTTTACTATAAAAGGATCAAAACAGATTAATTAGATACAATTATCCAAAGATTATAGTAACTAGAGAAAGTCAGATTTATAAATTACTAGAGAGTAATTAGATATAGAAGATCCAAGAAATATAGGTAAAGGATTTAGACTTAAAATAGTATAAAAACAGAGAAGTAACTTATGTTCCAAGATCTGTTATAAAAGAGTTTATTAGTAAATTCTATAAGGGAATAATATAGGGACATAATAGAGCTATAGGCTTAGTGTCAAGACTTTAAGAGGAGTATATTATTTAAGAAATCTAGGGACTAGCAAGATAAGTTATAAAGGAATATCTAGATTGCTAAAGAAATAAACTAATAAGGTATAGGCTGTATAGAGGACTATAACCTATTAAAACACCAGGAGGACTATAGAAAGTCATATTATAGGACTTTATTATTAAGTTACCAAAGTTAAGAGATCCTATCACTAGATAAGATTACAATGTAATCTTAGTAATAGTGGACAAGCTTATAAAGTAGGGATACTTTATAGCATGCACAGAAGAGATATTAGTAGAGGATATCGCTAGAATCTATATTAAGGAAGTATTTGTAAGACACAGAGTACTAGGCAAAATTATATTAGACAGAGATCTAAGATTTATAGTAGCATTTTAGGAAGTGTTTCTAGCAAAATAAGAAGTTTGCGCAGTAACCTTAATAGTATATTATCTATAGATAGACAGACAGATAGAAAGATTAAACTAAACACTAGAATAGTATCTAAGGCATTATGTTAATTATATACAGAACAATTAGGTATTATTATTACCAGTTATATAGTTTATATATAATATAACACCACAAGAAGGAATAGGGACATTACTATTTAAGGCGAATTATAGATACAAGCTAAGAATATTGTTATCGCTATAATAAGTAAAGAAGACAAGTAGCACAGCTAAGAAAAGAATAGAGACTTTAATAAATCTTTATATAGACCTTAAAGAAATAGCTAAACTAGTATAAGAGTAAATAAAAAGGTACTATAATGCTAAGAGATCTAAGGGACCAGATCTTAAGGAGGGAGATAAAGTATAGCTACTATATAAAATTTTTAAGAGTTAACAACTAAGTAAGAAGTTAGACTACGTTAGACTAGGACCTTTTAAAATTAAGTAAAGAATTTTATTAGTTATATATAAGTTAAACCTACTAGCCAAAATAAAGATCTACCCTATATAGCATATTGCAATACTAGAGCCAGCATATAGGAACGTTAAACTACTAGTTTATAAGGCAGACACGTACAAAGGACAAGAAGGGGATAAATGGCAAGTTTTAAGGATTATTAGTTATAAGGACATAGATAATAAAACATGGTATAAAGTAAAGTAGATAGGCTACAGTAAGACTACCTAGGAACCACTAAGTAACCTAGAAAACGCTATAGAAAAGGTATAGGAGTATTAGAAGAAAGTAGATTAGGGAGCATTAAGAAAGGATTACTAAAGGATAAACCAACTAAGGGGGACCTAAGAGGAGCATCTACCACGTTACTCGGAGTTGTTTCCTTCTTAAAAAACTCTACTCGCTTATCACCTAGCTTAGACAGACCTTGTTAAATAAGTTTCCACTCCTTTAAACAGACCTTCTTATAAACCCTTTTAAGGCAGGTTAACTAAGTAAACGCAAACTGCTAAGACTTAAAGGAGCGATGCTAAGCCTTAAGGGCCCGAGCTGTCTCCTTAGCAAAACGGTGGAGTTCGGCGCGCGTGGCGGCCAACTTGGATTTAAGTTTCGCAGCGGCAAATTAAACATAAGACCCTATAATAAGTTACTTAGAGAACTTAAAGACTATTAAGAGTTATAGGACGCGCACACTTAGTGTTAGAGATAGAGCGAATATCGCAAGACAATTAAACGTTTGCTTTAGTGCACTCTAAATAGGATAAGGGTTGTTAAGACAAAGGACTCGCCATTACAATATATACTAACCCCGCTTTCGCACACCAAGAATATAAAGATAGCATTATCTTACTAAGAGACAATATTACAGCAATAGTATAAGCACAGCGTTGTGCTTATAAAGAAGAAGAAGCTTTAGGTATAATAAGTAAGGATATTAACCAGATTAATTAGACGGATATTATATCTCTAATAGACAACTTAGAGATGTTAGGAATCTTCAAGGACAAAGATAAAGAGAAGGGAGATGGTGTTATGGACGCTTTAAGTACAATATTATAACTATTTAGGGAAGAGTTAAAAGAAGCTAGTTAGTTAATATAGGCATAGTCTAGGATGGAGCCGGTGGAACTATATAATAAGGAATAGTAAGTAAGTTATATAACGTTATACGCGGTATACGCAGTGTATGCAGTGTATATCTATGTATAACACGTATAACACGTACCTTACGTATAAGAGAGGATTTCTTAGGCGTATAGTTATGTATTTAAAGGACCTCAGTCCCTACTATAGATAGTTCTCTCCTGTTATGGGACACCCCCGTGACACCTTATATACGTCCACCTGTTTCCACTAACTGAATAACCGAAGACCGACCACGAGATGGCAATCTGACAGCAATCTGCCGTATTCCGCCGCAATCTGCCGTCTCTACTGTTGGAGTTGCTAACTGGCAACTTTAAGGACCTCTAACTGCTGAATTCTGCCAAGTTCTACTAGAACCGCCACTTAAGCTCTACCCTACCTGTGTGTAGCATAGTACCCGTTAACCTAGCAACTAAGCGAACGTTATATACCCTTTTTCCCCTATTTCCTACTTTCCTTTTCTTACGCAACGTCTTAACTTTATTACACAGTTTATATACATAGCTTAATAATATCTGCTTCGCTATATATTATTATCGCTTGTGCTTACTCCGTAACACTATGTTGCGTTAACCCTATATACCACCCTCCGAAATGCAGAACGACCCTAAAGCCCCTATAACAGCTATTGGCATTATGTCCGCACTCTAAGAACAATTAGCAAAAATATAGAAGTTCTTTATGAACGCCCTTACACAGAACCAAGCCACTTTAACTTAATAATAAGCCGAATAAGAAGCACGATACTGGTAATTAATTAAAGACCTTTAAGAAGAAATCCGCACCCTTAAGATGCCTATATTAGGGCCCAAGACTAAACACTATCTCTAGAGATGAATACGCGGAACAAGAGCCCTAAACCTATAGTAGTTACTTACCCCAAACCAACTACTACACTGCAATGATCTGAACAACTACTAGACCCTCTAATATTTACTAGTAAATAATAAGAACTCCAATTATTTCTAAGCCGGCTTAAAAATAAGCTAACTAGTAATACTAACCGCTACCTAACTAAAGCTAACTAACTCTGCTACGCCCTAAGTTAATTAGAAGGAGACGCAGCTAACCTTATTAAACCTCTTTAACCGAACTTAGTACTAAGCCTAATTATACTTCTTAAAGCCATATATGGTAACCTAAACCGCTAAGCTACTACTTAGAGAAAGATAAACCACATAACTTAAGGAATAAAAAGCTTCCTAGTATACTTCTTTAAATTTAACCGTTACATAAAAGAAATAGGCTGGAATAACTCCATACTAATTAACAGCCTTATTAAATCCCTAAGCCCTAAACTAAAAACCTCCCTGATAGGTATAGACCTACCAGAAGCTCTTAACGCCTGCGCAAACGTTATTAATAAATAATATAATAATATACTACGCCTAACACTAAAGTCCGCTCCTTAATATAATATAATAAACCCATAAACGTCTACTAAGTTATTGTCTTAGCCTAAGCACCCCAACACTATAGATATCGACACTGGAACCCTAGGATACGCCCCACTAGGGTCCTCTAAATAAGAATAACGCATTAAGCTAGGCCTCTGTTTTAAGTATAGAAGTAGCTCCTACCTCTTTAACCACTGCTCCACCTTTATACCTTAACGCGAATTACAAACGGCTAATACTAGTAGCCGTTTACCGTATTAATCCTCTAGTTACCGTCCCTAATCTCCACCTGGTTCCAGCCCCGCATCTAGTAAGCACCACTTATAAGGACGAAGCTATAACTAATACGCTATAAGAACTCCACCCTAATTGCCTCCAAAAGGAAGGTCCTAGAGCTAAGTCGCTCTCTAAGACGGCGCTGCCTTAGGATCTCGTTAAATGCTTTAGATGTCACGAACTCTAACTCTTAAGATTGCAGCATAACCGTTAACTATTGTCTTCGGCAGAATAATTAATAGGTTAATACTTAAGTCCTAATTAATATAGGAGCCAGTGGTATAGGATTTATTAACAAGATCTTTATATAAGATAATGGTTTTACTCTAACCCCCCTTAACCGGCATATTAATGTATTTGGATTTAATGGCAAACGCACTATCTTAGGCTGTATTACCTATGTAGTATTCCTAAGACTCTAATACCTAAACTATAAAGAACTGATTAAGCTTTTTATTACCACTCTGGGTTACTTAGTAATACTTAAACAACCTTAGATAAAGCTATATAAGGTAACCATTAATTAGGACAACCTTAAGCTTCTATTTACCGCCTCCTATTGCAAGCAGAAGTGCCTTATAACTCGCTACTTAGACCCTAAACTAAAATCTAAAAAATCCACTAGGATTTATTAGTCTAAAAAGTCTACCTAATTCTACTAAGAACCCAAAAATTATACTAAACTATATAAACCAACCCTAACTACTATACCACCCCAAACCAAGCAGAAGCTTAAACTTAAGCTTAATATATAAAAGTACTAGAAGAACTGGTATTCTACTATAAAAAGGATACTTAAAGAACCTAAACCTAAATCCAATACTAACTCCGTACCTAATACTAAACCTAAAGTTAAACAAGAAATAGTGGATAATTAAAAGGAAGTTGCTAGCCGGCAACTTGCCCCCCTTTCTATGGATATCTATATAATTGGAGCTACCCTATTAGTACAACTTGCTAGGAAACCTAAATATACAATCTTTGTCGTTATAATAGCCGATATTAAAAAGGCCCTAGCACTAAAGAAGCATACTAACTCTGCCACAAAAGTACTAGTATGCCATTATAAGTATCTGGAAGTATTTTTATAAAAGGAAGCTGATAAGTTAGCGGAGTACTAACTATATAACCATAAGATCGTACTTAAAGAAGAAAAACAACCAGGATTTAGACCCTTATATAGAATGTCCTAAAACAAACTCTAAGTATTGCGAAAGTACTTGGACGAATACCTAAGTAAAGGATTTATTAGAGCAAGCTTTTCGCCTATAGCTGCACCTATAATCTTTGTTAAGAAACCTGGCAGCAGTTTGCGCTTCTATATAGACTACTAAGCTCTTAATGCTATTACTATTAAGAATTAGTACCCGCTCCTATTAATTTAAAAAATACTAAACTAATTAAGTAAGGCTTGCTACTATACGAAACTTAACCTTATCTACGTATTTAACCGCCTCCATATCGTAAAAGGAGATAAATGGCTTATAGCATTCCGTACTAGATACGGACTATTTAAATACTTAGTAACGCCGTTCGGCCTTATAAATGCCCCAAGTTTATTCTAACACTTTGTAAATAATACCTTATAACCTTACCTAGATGTTTTTTGTACTGCTTATATTAACGACATTCTGGTATATAGCAATAACCTGGCTAAATATAAGAAACACGTTAACCTTATCTTAAAAGCCCTACGTGGAGCTAGACTATAATTAGATATAGATAAATGCGAGTTCTATAAAACAGAAGTTTTATACCTTAGACTTATTATCTCTATAGACGGTATATAAATGGACCTAAAGAAGATTAAAGTAATTGTAAACTGGCAAGAACCCAAGAACGTTAAGGATGTAAGAGCCTTTATAGGATTTGCTAATTTCTATTAACAGTTTATTAATAACTTCTCCGCCCTAGTTTTACCTCTTATAGCTTTAACCTAAAAGGATAAAGCCTTTATCTTTAATAAGGAATGCAAAAAGGCCTTTGCCTATCTAAAAGTTATATTTACTACTGCACCTATACTCTAACACTTTGACCTAAACTAAAAGAGTATTGTAGAAGCTGACTTATCTAACTATGTCACTAGAGGCATTCTGTTTTAGTATAATAAAGAAGGGGTACTGCACCCTATAGTATACTTCTTAAAACAACTAAGTCTAGCTAAATATAACTATAAGATCTACAATAAAGAATTATTAGCCATTATTAGATGTTTTAAACAATGGCGACCTAAACTAGAAGGCGCTGGATTTCCGATTAAGGTCCTTAGCGATTATAAGAATCTATAGTACTTCACAACCATAAAATAGCTAAGTTATTGTTAAGCCCGCTGGTTAGAATATCTATCTTAATTCTAATTCTTAATTATATACTGCTTAGGTGTTTAAGGTCAAAAACCTAATGCCCTAACTCGACGTTTATAAGATATAATAGTATAGGAAGAAGCGCGCGCCTACTATAAATAAACCCTGCTTTGTTCTAAATTATTTAATCCCCTAGCTGAAGACCTTATAGTATATGTTCTTAAAATAACTAATTAATTGATTAAATAGATTATAATTAATAAATACCTAAACGATAAGTTTATCTAAGAGACACTTAAGCTAATTTAAGATGGCGTTAGATGCTCTAAAAAGATCTCTCTAAGTAAATATAAAGTTCGCGGAGACTGCTTGTACTACTAGAACCGCCTAGTTATCCTTAATTATAATAAACTTAAGCTTAAGCTCTTTAAACACGTATATAACCTACTAGTAGCCGGCTACCTAGGCTAAGGAAAAACCCTAAAGCTACTCTAACAGGAGTACTACTGGCCAAATATGCATAATATAACACGAAGGTATGTCTCTAGCTGCTATACCTGCTGACGAGCCAAAGCTTTATATAAGACATATAATGGCTTTCTAAAGCCACTGCCTGTTCCGGACCGAAGATAGAAGGATATCTTAATTAACTTTGTTATTGATCTCCCTAAAAGTAAAGGCTGTATAAATATTATAGTAGTTATAAACCGACTATCTAAGATAAGACACTTGATCGCCTGCCCTAATATATTAGTACCTATTGTTGCCCAACTGTTCCTGGATTATATATAGAAACTCTACGGACTCCCTAAAACAATTGTCTCTAATAGAGGCCGCTAGTTTATCTTAGTATTTTAGAAAGAACTAACTACCTAACTCTATATTAAAGCACTGTTGTCTACAGCATATTACCCAGAAATGGATGGTTAAACGGAACGTGTAAATGCTATAATGGAATAGTATATTCGGATATACACGTCGTATCTATAGGACGACTGGATGGACTGGCTTGTATTTGCTAAGTTTACTGCAAATAACTCTGTCTTAGAAACTATAAAGGTCTCCCCATTCCTGGCTAATTATGGCTAGCACCCGCGAATAGGTTTTAAACCCTTTAGTAATGTTCCTTGTTTAGCTTATTAGGCCTTATAAGTTGCAGAAGCAAATAAATTTGTAAAGAAGATAGAAGAACTACAGGAGTTCCTTACTAATAAAATAATATGGGCCTAGTTTATCTATAAAGCCATAGCAAATAAGAACCGAACCCTAGCACTAGCTTACCAAATTAGTAACTTTGTCTGGCTAGACGTAAGAAATCTAAACATAAAACGACCTACTAAGAAACTTAATTAGAAGAACGCTGGCCCTTATAAGGTTGAAAAAGTTGTCTCTTCTTATACCTACCGACTAAAGCTCCCTAATACGGTTAAAATCCACCCTATATTCTATACGTCAGTCCTCTACCCTGCCGCCCCTATATTAGACGCCCTGCCTGGATAGATCTAAGACCCTCCCCTACTAGTTAAAGTGGATGGTGAGGATAAGTACCTTGTTAAAAGAGTTAACGATATTAAGTATAATAAACGGAAACGCAAATATATGTACCTTACAAAATGGAGAGGTTTTACTGAACCCTTATAGGAACCTGCCGACTCTGTAGGACTTATATAAGCCGCAGAAGACTTTTATAAACTCTACCCAGAACTACTATAGCCCCATCTCGCAGATGCTCAAGTTTAAAGGGGGGGTATTGTTATGGGACACCCCTATGACACCTTATACACGTCTACCTATTTCCACTGACTGAATAACTAAAGACTGACCATGAGATGGCAATCTGATAGTAATCTGCTGTATTCCGCCGCAATCTGCTATCTTTACTGTTGGAGTTGCTAACTGGCAACTTTAAGGACCTCTAACTGCCGAATTCTACTAAGTTTTACTAGAACCGCCACCTAAGCTCTACCCTGCCCGTGCGTAGCATAGTACCCGTTAACCTAGCAACTAAGCGAACGTTATGTACCCTTTTTCCCCTATTTCCTACTTTCCTTTCCTTACGCAACGTCTTGACTTTATTATACAGTTTATGTATATAGCTTAATAATATCTACTTCGCTATATATTATCATCGCTTGTGCTTACTCCGTGACATCTCCTTATAGTGAATCTTAGAATACAATTAGAGTTAATCTGTTAGGCAACCACTCCACCTAGTTATTATTACGTTGTTAACTTATTGTTTATACCTATATACCCAGCCTATTAACAAGCCCACTGTAGTTCTTGCTACAAGGTTCCCTTACAATAGGAGAGCTAATAGTAGGCTCCGCTTTAACTATGCCTTAAAAGTTAAGCCGATTTACTAACTTAGGGATATTAGTATAGCATTATAAATACACTATAATATAGCTATAACAGGAGCATAATCCTTCCCTATCTATACCCCACTTTACTATACCTCTATAAAAGGGTTATATTAAACGATAAGGGCTAGTATTAATCCCTTTCTTCCAATTATTTTAAGATAGCGATATTAAGGTAGCTAGTTAAGCGTTACTTCGCACAGTAATGCCTATTTAGTTATATAGCTTTACTTAAGCCCTATTATGCACCTTAATATAACTTCCTATTACCTTAATAGCTAACGACCCTAGCCTAAGGTTAAGATAAGGTAAATAGGCAACTTAGCTTTTAGACAGCCCCAACAGTATAGTGTTTGGAGGCATTTATATAAAGTTATTAACTAGAACCAGAAGCCAATAATAACCCCCTAATAACGCCTTACCTAGTAGAAATAGTATTATATAATCTACTCCTAACGCCCACCCTTTACAGAGCAGGATATTGCTTAAGTAGTAGACTTATCTTGGCTAGTTAATCTTATATATTTACTCCCTATCTATAGCAAAGGAGCTATTAGTACATTATAGGTGTTACGGCACTGGTAGAAAACGGTGGATTGTGGCGGACAATCGTAGACAATCGCAGACAGTTTCAGATAGTTGTAGTCACGTGACTCGAGGGCCGCATAAAACCTTGAGCGGTACTGCTATTCTTCTCCTTTCCTTTCTCTAGCTTTGGATCCTCGTTTATAGACAATCCAATCGTATAGGCTTGCGCGTCCTTCCTGCCGTGCTCGTGCCTCGATTGACTAAGTCGCTAACAATAGGGTAGTTTAATTAGCATTCTAGCTAAGCCCTTTATAAGCGCTCCGCCTTATATAGGTGGTATAACAACTCCTATTAATCTGCCTTGCGTTAAGGGAGGACTTATATTTAAGACGCTAAGCAGCTGGTACTTAGAGGTATATAAACTTATACCCTTATTTATACGTTCTACCGCGTCCTTATTTCCATAAGTAGTTGGTTTACTTTTTACTTATTATTTGTCTATTACTCTATCTTCTCCTTTTTTTACTAGCTATTCTATCTAGTTATTAACGTTAATCCTTCTCTTCTCTATAATAACCATTTTAGAATTTACTTTAAATCCTTGCTTATAAAATCAACTAAAAAAAAAGCTAAACACACTATTATGGATTTAAGGCGTCAGTACCGGCCTAAGTACCATTAGATTTCTTAGTCTTTGCTATATATAGATACCCTCCAGACTACAAAATCGCCCTTCTCCATTATACTCTTTCTAGGAATAATTAAAAACCATACTTATAATAGCATATTTATATCTAGCAACATTCTTAAAGGCCTATTAAGCAGCCTAGACAAGGCCTAATAATAAACAACCTAATAAAGAGGCCAGTGTAGGCCTATAAAACCCCTTATATCTTAAGCTAACAATTAAAAAAAGGCAAAAAGTAGCTTTAAAGCATAAGATACCTACTAAGAATTAGGTTCGTGCCGTCTTGTTTGACTTATAGATAAATATACATCTTCTTGCCGTTCCCATTAGCTTTGTGGTTAATTATCTTTATATTAACGGCATTGCCATATTTATTATTAACTTAATTGCTATTATCCCGCTTACTGTAATAATTAATTACACTACTAAAGAGATTGCTCCGCGCCAGTAATATATTAGGTGGTCTTTTAAACGTAACTTTAAGTACATTTCTCCGCTTCTTATTTGTCCTAATATTATTTAATATTTGGCGCAGAAACGCTGTTAAATTAATTATCTCCATTTTAGCCCTAACTAAGGGCTAGATTACTATTGTCAAAACTTCCTTAATTAGTAGTATATTTTTAAACTTACTCTTTATCCTTGGTATATACTTCTTCTTTAGAGGCATTAACTGGATAAAGTAATATTTTAATATAATAGTAGTAAATACTGCGGCCGGCCTTCTAGCTCTATATATTAGTAGTCTAATTATTCTAACCGCCTTCTACTCTACGCTATTAAGTAAGTTTAATAATAGCTTTAGACCTATAATAGATACTAACCTATATAGCTACAAGCCTTAATAGCTCTATACTTAATTAAGAGCTTTCCTATGGAACAGCTATTATCCTTCTAATTATATATATTTACTACCTTATATTTCAATTAAAGTCATATACTAAAATGTATAATACTCTAAGCTAAAGGGCTCCTAAGTTAAGCAGGATTTAAATGTAGAAAAGGAAGACAATAAGATTAAGGAGCCCAAATTGATAATCTAGGGTGCAATTATAACCCTTAGATTCTCTACTGTGTTAGTCGCCTTCTATTCCGAGTTTATAGTTAACAGTATTAGTAATATTACGGTAAGCGGCACTATCTCTGCTACTTTTATTGGTCTTATCCTACTTTTAATTATTAGGAACGCTGCGAAGTATATAATAGTGGTTATAGTAGCTTATAAGGATAAAATAAGCCTAATAATTAATGTTGCTATTGGATTTAGTATATAAATCGCCCTTCTAGTTCTCCCCTTTATTATTATACTTAGTTGGACTATAGGCTAAGATTATATAATACTTTTATTTAATACCTTTCTAATCGCTGTTTTATTTATTACTATACTCCTAGTAAACTATTTTATCTAAAATAGCAAATCTAGTAAGTTTTCCTTTCTATATAGGTAATCTACTCTAACTAATACTAAAATAGACTGGCTTAAAGGCGTTCTTATTATGGCAATCTATACTATTATTATAGTTACTGGCTAGTTTATCTAAAATAAGTTTTAGATCCTCTCTATCCTACTTAGTTTAAGCCTCTAATTACTATCTTACTCCTCTATTAGTATTAACTAGTTTTTATTACCTAGAGCTAAATAGTATTTTTATAAGCTATATATATAGCTTTCTAGCAAACCCTAGACTAATCTTTTTATATCTATTAAGCCGTCTAGGTTAGCTAAAATGTTAATTTTTTTTATCTTCTCTTAAAAAAAAAAATTCTTTAAGTTGTTGCAAAGTTTATAGGGGTCTTTATACGCACTAGTATCCCTTAACCCATTAGTAGAGGGAAGGTCCATATATAAACACTAATAAGCACAGCTACCAAATCCTATTAATTTAATTAGTAGACTCTTATTAATAACCTACGTGCCCAAGTTAACGGGTTAAGGTTATATAAGCTAGGTAATTATGCGAGCTAGTCCGCCTATAAGCCACTCTATACACCTTCTCTATATAATCCCTTCCTAAAGATACCAAGACTACTACCTAGTCGCGCAGCTACAGATGGCGACTTGTATAGTTCGTTTACCTATATAAAAGTCAAATGGCTATGTAGAACTTGCCGCCGTATACCTACTCCTAATTTCACCCCTAAAGAGCCTGCCCCTCCTTGCCGTAGCTATATAAGAGCACTTTTCCGCTAAAATCTACCCATAATAGCAAAATGTAAGTTGGATAGTTAGTCTTCGCGATAGGTAGCTCTCTAAAACTATTTAGGTACACTTAAGTAACTATAATTATTATTACTTAAGATTCTAATAGCTAAATATAAAGAATGACAGAGCTTAGGAGAGTGGATTGCTTAAGCCCTATCTATATAATATTAGATATATATTAGCTACTAATAACTAGGTCTTCTTAGCTAAGGAAATATTTTAGATAGTTAAGATTAGTAATCTATGTCTAAGATATAGGAATTAATTATTAAAGTAGTATAATTCCGTAAAAGAAATAAAACTTAAAGCGGTTTTAATCTTTTAAAGTCATTTCTTCTTAAGCCACTCCTATAATTTTGTTAAAGCAGCCTCATTATAACGTTGCTTAGAAGTTGTAAAGTCCTTGTCTATCTATCTATATATACCTTTAGATATAAGGGCTCTGCTAAAACGCTTGCAAGAACCCAAATTAATAATAATAGGGGTATTATCTTCGCCGACCATAATGTTGCTTAAATTAAGGTTATTATGCGCATACCTAAGGGAGTGAAGATGCTTAACTCCTGATTTAATACCATCTATATATAGTCTTTTATTAAAGCCATGCGCGCCTTCCCTTAGTTGGTTTTCTAGTATTTTCAAATATTAATTAAGGATAATACCGGTAATACAACGCTGGTAAATAATACAGCCGTAATATTAGATAATATTCCTATAATACGGCTTCTAAATAAGGGCTTTAAACGTCTTGGCTTCTCCTAAAAACAGCTTTACTAGCAGGCCTAAGTTCATCCAGTTATTGTAGATGTTTAGCTTGGGATGTTTAATATAAACATATACCTCTACTGGGATTGACGCAACTATAATTTGTGGCGGCACTTTGGGGTATACATCCTTGTTTAGAACTCGTTTTAAGGCCTTCTTAAGATCCTAGGAGCTTAAATATATTCCTCTAATTGGCGCTCTACTAAAGTAAACATAGTCTTAGTTACTAATAAAGGTAAAGACCAAGCGCTTAAAAACACCAGTTTCTGAATTGGATATACTATAGAAGCTATGCAAATCTCTAATAGAATTAACTTATGGCCCTTTGTTAGGTCTATTTATTATCTGCAATGCCTAAAGTGTTCCCTTATTAGTTAATAAGGAGGGTATATCTTTAGTAGCTAAAGGTAACAAAGGCGAGTGTAGGAGAGTATTGGTTAAGGGTAGAAATATAATACTAGGAGTAAAGGATAGAGAATAGAGGAAGAATATATAATAGAGGCGCGTTAGAGCCTAGTAGGCAGAAAAGACATGGCTTAGTAGACTGAGGTTTATCTAAGACTACTAACTACTTTAAAGGAAAAGTCCTATTCTGCACTAGTTAAAAAGACGCTAATATATTTTAACTAGGTTAAAGAGGAGGGTAGGCTAATAAAGGCTAATTCTAAGACATCTAGATTAGAAAGCGATGAGTCTTTTTATTTAGTTTGATTTGGTTTTATTCTTATGCTATAGGGTGCTAAAAAGGCCTATAGGCTTACTAAGCTAATCTAATTAGAATAACTCTATATTTTATAATAAGTCTTTTCTTTATAAAGGACTAAGCAAGTTATAGGGTGGCTAACTTATCGCTACTAAGCATATAAAGGTGGAGGACTTGTAAGCTTACTGTAAGCGAGTTTTTAACTTCAATTTAACGTATATATAAATGATAACGAGATACTCTTAATATGGAAGCAACTAGATAGAAAAATAATACCGAGCTAAGAAAATCCTAATTAGCGCCTTAATTCTTAACGCCAAAAAACAAAAATGTAATTACAAAAATCTTTTCTTATAAGAAATTTCTTATTTCTTTAGCTTCTTAGAAGCTCTATCTACAGTAAAATCTACCTTTCTTTTACGTGTCCCTCTCCTTAATAGATCTTCTAAATAATTATCTGGCGCCTCTTCTAGTTGGTCTCTTTGCTTATATAGTTTACCCCTCCAAGCTATCTCTATTATAATATCTTTAAGCAGTTTATATATCCTAGTATAACAATAGAGGCAACACAGGTTCTTAGTATAGTATAATACGAGTTTCTTATGTGGTATACCCGCAGGTAAAACCCAGGTAGGATACTAGTATACTACTATAATAGGACTATATATAGATATAACTGATCTATATCTAGGGTTTCGGAGACGCTTTAAGTCCTCTATTATATAGCAAGTTGGCAACTATAATAAGAGATACTTTAGTTAGGGGAGGTATATCTCTAAGCAAGTTTATAGAATTAGCTAAACTATTCTCTGCTTAATTATTAGTATTGCTAAATAATATATAGGTGTTTTATAAACATACCTAGAGGTACTGGCAACTCTTTAATATAAACCTTATTTAGTTAAGGTAAGTCTGTTTTAGCCTCGCTATAGCTCTCTATTAGCTTAGGTGAGATTATCTTAGTTTTGCTACGGCCTTTTAGACTCTTAAGGTAATTGGCGTATATTTCTATATCTTCTTATATATCACCCTCTATATTGTCGTCAGTTTTATAAGAGTTAACCTTATTAAGTATTTAAGCAGGTATATAAGGCATCTATTTCTATATAGGGTTGGAAAGCTGCAATTATTTCTTCTCCCTGCTGGTAGATACTATGTCTTTATTATTAATACGATTTTAGGATAATTTAAGGTTTCTAGTAAGTTGATAAATAGGTATGTTATTTTTGGAGCGATAGTATATTATAATAGTTTTATAAGTACTGATTGAGGACCTATAGGTTATATTAGCAATGTATCTAAGCTTAGTTAAGGTAATATATATAATATTTGGTATTCTTATAAAGATGGTAAGGGATATATGGTTAAGAGGTTAGATTTAAAGGTAAGTTAAATTAATAGCATATAAGAGCTAGGAGTATAACGTTTATATTCTATTTCTTTCTTGGGGTAAAGTTAGGACAAAAGGTAGAAAGAAAAGGCGGAGTATACCAGCCGCTCTTTTCTACTTTATATAGTGTCTATAGTACAATATTTAGTGGCTGTAATTACTCTTAGCTTATATATTGTCTGCGCCTAAGACTATAGGCGCCCAAAGTAATCTATAAGTAAAGTATTAAGTGAGGCATTGTTGGAGGTAGCCATTAGCTAAGCTGTTGCTAAATTTAAATGGCTAATAATTCCTAACAGACGCTGTATACCTTAGTAGGGTTCAGAGGCATTTGTATAAAGTTGTAAACTAGAACTAGAAGTTAACAATAACCCCTAATAACGCCTCTCTTAGCAGGAATAGCATTATATAATCTACTTCTAACGCCTATCCTTTCTAGGGTAAGATACTACCTAAGCAGTACACTTATCCTAGCCAGTTAATCTTATATATTAACCCCCCGTCTATGGCAAAGGAGCTATTAGTGCCTATAGGGTAGTTTAATTAGTACTATAGCTAAGCCCTTTATAAGCGCTCCGCCTTATATAGGTGGTAATTAACTCCTATTAATCTGCCTTACGTTAGGGGAGATCTTTTACTTAAGGCGCTAAGCAGTTAGTACTTAGAGGTCTATAAATATATTCTATATCCAAACAGCATTAACTAAAACTCCTTAAGCAGTATCCCGCAACCCTTAAGTATCTATAAGTATACTATCCCTAAATTTCCAGCTACTAAGTGGGCATTTATAGATAGAGAACCCGACTTTAAAGATAACAACAGTGACGTAGAGGCATAGACTAGTTACGAAAATGACTTTAGTAATAAGGATCAAGAATAGGACGCAAAGACATTATATAGTGGAGAAAATAGTTTTAGCACTAAAGATTAAGAAATAGGAGCAGGTAGTAATGAAGAGGTATTAAGCGATAAGGCTATATGGGCAATAGTTAAATACGACGGCCTTGACTTTATAGTCTTAAATCTATAAGTAAAGGATAAAAATGCAAAGAAGAGTTCTAATAAAAGCTAGTAAAAGGGTTAAAACTTTAGCCTCTCTTTGTTTAGCCTATTATAAAATAAAATAATATTTTACTATTTCTACTAGAGTCTCTGCCTATTTAATTTATAGTGAGCTATAAAGCATTTGCGATAATCTATGCTTCTACTTAGATAAATTTATTTACTACCTTAAAAGCGATAATAGAAGGCAAATCTATGCTAACGACCCAGAATTTTTTGAAATTCTTATGGACCTAGGACGCATACTACACCAGCAACTATTAGTCGTGTTTAAGACTACAATACTTATAGATTTATATCTTAAGGATATAATTTTTTTTTATAGTGTTTTCTTTTTATTTAAATCATTTCTCTGCTTATAGTATATAGTGGTTATTTATCTATTCCGGTGTAGTAGGGAGAGGTAGTTAGGTTATATAAGGGGGCTTAGACTTATAGCTACAGGGCTATTTACATAGGAACTTCTCTAAGTATGTATAAGGGGGCTTTAAGTTGTTGCAAAGTTTATAGGGATTATTATATAGGAACTTCTTTAATATTTCTAGATCTAATCTTATATATTTCTTTTACTCCTTGTCGGTATATATTCGTTTTACGTGTTACGTGCATAGAGCACGTGATCTACGCGAGACGCGTATATGTATTATCAAGACATATAGATAGAACAAGAAGAATCCAACTACACACCGCACTACACGTATATTACGTCTATTACACTATGTTAAAGCATACCAATACTAATCAGTGAGCGCGCACAGATCAGGAAAGACGTAGATAGCTTAGAAAATAGTTATACTGTCCACCTTGCAGCAGATTAGAAGATAGTTATACTTATCCACCTTTCGTATCAGCCTATTTCAGTTAAAGAGAAGAAGAGAAACTACCTAGGAGTACTTATCTAGTATCCACAACAACTTCTAGATATCTCGTTCTATCTATTTCAGAAGAATTACTGCGCAAAACACCTTACCCTACTCAAACAACTCAAACCGCCCCCTTAACCGCCTCCTTAACTACCTCCTTAACCACCTCCTCAACCGCCTCCTTAACCGTTCCCCTACCTTTACCCTACGAACACCCTTACCTACCTAAATAATATATAAAATATAAGATGTTAGGAACAGAGAAAGACTAGGAGGAAGAAGCAGCTAAATGGGAAGATGGAATTAACCTAACGGAAGTTACCAAGGACGAGCTAACCAACTACGTATAATGCAAGATGTACGTATATATAGAGATACACAACCAGCTAGACTTAACACTCTGGGAATTGTTCTAGGGAGATTTTAAGGACTTTATAGTCGATATTTTCACGCAAATCCACTTATACTGGCTTTAGAAACTATACAATTATCTAAATACCAAAGGAGTATAGGTTAACACTAACTACAAATAAGGCAAATTACTCCCTTAATCCTTATATAATATAGCACAAGAAAAAGACCAAATAGAATAGACTAGAGAAGAGATAAACGCACTTAAGAAAAGTTTAACACTGGCATTAAGTTAAGAAGTATCCAGTATTACAAAACATATAGAACTCTAGAAGAGCAACAAGCGAGACGTTCCTTAGTGCCTATGCTTTCTACTATACCTTAATCTATAATTATCTCTACCTTTACACCATCTGTTACGCCTTAACCTGTAATAATAATATAGTAACTCTACAAACAACCTATAGACAAGGAGAACCGCCCTATTACTATAACTAGCTATAGAAAGGAAATTACAAATATAGCCAAGATATACATAGAGGAGCAGAAATATGGTGGCACAAACAAAAGCCTTAACTATAAATTGACAATATTCTATGACATCTGTAATTAAGCGGATGTACCCCAAGAAGCTTACCTTAAGGCATTCCCTACTATGTTAAAAGGACTAGCTCTAGACCACTTCTACATAAACTAACTATCCCGCTTACCATTTGCCAAAGCTTATAAGCACCTTTAGAATTTCTTTAAAGGACTAGGATTTTAATACAAGTGTTACAAACAGCTTAAGTAAGATGTTACGACTACTTGGAGAAGAGTCGGCGGAAGCTAGTTGGTTGATACAGGTACGGTCCAGAATGGAGCCAGTGGAACTATGTAATGAGGAATAGTAGCCGAGTTACATGATGAGCTTTGTGAGCTCTGTGAGCTCTATAAGGTCTGTTACGTACCTTATATACCTTATATACCTCACATAGCGAAGGGATTTCTTAGGCGTACGGTTGTGTATTTAAAGGACCACAGTCCCTACCCAGATAGTTCTCTCTTTGTAGTGAATCTTAGAATATAATTGGAGTTAATCTATTAGGCAACCACTCCACCAGTTATTATTATGTTGTTAACTTGTTATTTATACCTATATACCTAGCCTACTAATGAGCCTACTGTAGTTCTTGCTATAAGGTTCCATTATACATTTACTATTAAGGTTACAGTATTAAAACGCAAGAGAAGTTAAATAATATGCCACCTAAAGCACCAGTTGCAATGCTATTAACAGCAGCAACTACCTTAGGATTAAAAGATACTAGTATACCAGATATAGACTTACAGTTAATTATAAAAGGTTAGTTACAGGAAATAGTTAATTACTTATTAGATAATAATAGGATACTTAAGGAATATATTAACAGAATTAGCATAGTAAAAGTTAAGCTACTGTTAATTAAATAATTCTTAGGAGAAAGGTTAAAACTTAAAGGATTCCTTATGCAAATGCACTTTAAGGTTATGTAGGAAGGAGTAAAGTTGGTAACACCTATAGATTAGGTGGCGTATGTAGGACTATTCTTAACAGGAAGGGCATTAGAATGGTTTAAATCTTACCTTATAGAAATATAAGCTAGCAGTATAACAACTACTAACCAAGATATATAATTTATGTTTACTAGTTGGAACAGGTTTGCAGAAAGACTAATATAGATATTTAGAGACCTAAAAGTATTAACTATAGCAGAACAGAAGCTTTAAAACTTAGTATAACATTCTTTAGTAATTAAGTACACGACACAGTTTTAGATACTTATAATGTAGGTTAAGTAAAACAACAAGGCACTTATAGTACAGTATAAATAGGGACTTAAGGCTAAAGTCTAGGATATAATTATCCTAATAGAAGATGCGGAAAGTCTATAAGACTTAATAGATTAGTTAATAAAGATTAATAATAGGATCTATTAAAGAGAATAAGCTAAGAAAGAGTAAAATAGAGTTCTATAGTTGTATAAAACGTAGAGCATATATTAGCAAATATAAAGCCAAAAACTATAGAATGGCGCAGAGTTAATGGACCTAAGTAGTATTAAAGAATCCAAGAGATGGATAAAGAAACTATAAAAACCTAGAGGTTAAGGATTAAGTAATTATAGGACTAAGGAGCAGAGGCTAAACTAGGGATCTTAGCAGTAGAAGATGTTTAGGCGGACTCTATAATAAGAGAAATGGTTTAAAAATGGAGCTTATATAAATTGTGGAAAATAAGGTTATTTTGCCAAAGACTGTAGAGGTAGTTAGAGTAACCATATAGTAAAGGGCACTAGGTTATTAGAGTACAATAATATAGATATAGGGATATTACACAGGACCAAGGAGTGTTTAATTAAACACTTCGCGTTTTGTTATAATAACGTATACCAAATTTATAAAGACGCTAAGTACGGCATAAGCTATTAGCCGCAAGAGCTAGAGTTAAAAGGACTTAAAGGAACCAGGAAGTTAGATAAAGAATAAAATTAACTCTATAAGCTAGATTAAGATATTACAGCAATATATAGATAAAGATTAGCAACAATAATAATAGAGTTAGAGTACTTATTAATTAATAGTAATGAGAATAAAAAGAAGGCTAACTAGGAGCACTTAAACCTTAATAATGCAATAGAAGCAGAGACTAAAACCACTATAGAACGCGGATTAGTAATGGGTATTATAACACCATTAGATACAATTTCCATTACTTTATAAGATAGAAGGAGTAATATCTAAAGATAATTAAATAAATAGACAACTGCTAGTGCTAACTTACCACTTATAAAAGGTAAAAGGCCATAGGTCTAAGATTCTTAAGAAGAGATAAGGAAGGCTCTAAACTTATAAAATATAATAAGGATAGCTTAAGAACCCACAACGGACGAAAACTAATAGGAAAGGGCAGTGACTTAGTTTAGTAATAAACAAATAAGTATAGGATATAAGTTTAAGAACTAAGAGTTTAGAGAACAAATAAGAACGTTAGTAGAAAGCCAAGATTTTAATAAATAAATAAGGACTATAGCAATTCTAGGTAAATGTAGTGTTTAGCCTAAAAATTAAAAAGCTAATATGGAGATTAAGAAGCAAGGCGACTTTAAGAATCTAGCTGTAAGATATAGAAAACAAGAAACTATAGATAAGTTTAAATAAAGAATTATTGCATAGCAAGAGCAAAAGCTAGATAAGAGATTAGCTATACTAGGTTATATAAGGGACAGAGCACCTATATAAAAAGTCACTAATAGGCCTAGTGTAGGGACACCTAGAGTAAAGTAGTTAGATAAATTAGAACAAGAAGAGAACCTAGATATTCCAGTTAGATTTAAAGAAAGATATACTAAAGAATGTCACAATGCAGCAATAACAAGGTACTTTCTTATGGATAAACTATATATACTAAACCAGTTATATAGAAAGTGGTATAGGCAATAATATAATAATAAATAGAAAGACTTTTATATATAGCTGGATATAAAGGTAGTCTAAGACTAACCTATTATAGAAAAACGCATAAGTCACCTTAAAGGAGCGTTAATTATGACATTAAGGAACCTAGAAGAAGGATTTAGGGACTAGAGAAGTGAGTAATAAATTTTAGTACCTATAGTAAAGATACTAATAGTTAGGTTAACTAGGTATAGGTTTAAACTTAAGGATAAAGATAAGTTAAGAGTTAACCTAAAACATGCAGCGTATTATATACTATTATAGATAACTTATATAGATAGTACATGCAACATGTATAGAGCACTAAAAGATAAGAACCGGAAATACCTAGTAAGGATGTATTAGGCACCAGAGGAAAAACGGTTTAGAGATATTAAGTATATATATAGATAGCACCTAGTAGAAGTATAGAGTTAAAGGGACCTAATACTTTAACTAGGAAGATTCCTTATGGAAGAATGCCTAAATAGATAATAGTGGTGGAATTGCCTAGAGAATACTTATCTATAGTATATAGAGGAAAAGAAATAAACTAAGTATTAGCTAAAGTAGGGCTAAGTATAAATAGGATCTAGCAGCTAATAGTTAGGAAAAGGGGAGGCCTATAGGACTAGAGGGAACCAGTAGTAGAGCTTTAAACCCTTAAAGGAATTTAAGGATAATACCTAAATTTAAGAATTAAATAGTAAGATTAGTAGTTTAAAGTATTAATAGACAGTAGGGTAATAAGGAACCACATATTACTAAAAGCAGTAGAAAGGATAGGGTTACTATATAAACAGAAGGAACACCTATATCCACTTATAACGATTTTAAGAGATTAGATAGCCTATAGAGAAGGCATTATTAATCTTAAAACAGGACCTATTTAGTTAACTATTAAAGGGAGACCAGTTAGAATGTCTTTTAATATCTTACTGTTAGGAAAAGATAAGGCGATACTAGAAATGCCTTAGTTACAGAAATATAATCTAAAGATTAATTAGGTTATAGGTTAGGTTAATATTAGAGATACTTAATAATATAAAGTACAGCAGTAAACCAAGTTGGTATAGTACTAAGTAGGAGCAACATATAAAGAGACTAAGTGAGGCTTAAGTTATATACCAAAGAGATACCATAAATATGGTAAAAAGTTATAGTTACTAGAAAGTGAAAAGCTATTAGAGTATATAGCATAGGACTATAAGATAGAATTGGAACTGGGAATAAGTCTAAAGTTCTTTCTAATCTATAAGCTCACTAAAATAGAGTTAGTAGCGCTTAAGGAGTTTATTTAGGAGAACTTATAAAAGGGATACATTAGACTATTATAGTTATTAGTAGAATATCTAGTACTATTTATCCCAAAGAAAAACAAAAAACTTAGGATATATATAGACTATAGACAGTTAAACAGCATCACTAAAAAGGATAGATATCCTTTACCCTTAATTAGTAAAATCTAAGACAGGATAAGTAACGTAAAGATCTTTATAAAGATAGATCTAAGGTAGGCATACTATTAGATTAGGATTAAGGAAGGCAATAAATAAAAAGCAGCTTTTAGGTTAAAGGAAGGACTATATAAACCATTAGTTATGCAATTTGGGCTTATAAATGTACCAGTAATATTCTAAAAGTGAATTAATAGTATATTAGGAGAACACCTTAATAAATTTGTTATAGTATACCTTAATAATATTATTATCTACTTAAAGAGTAAGGAAGAATATAAGAAATATATTAAATAGGTTTTAAAGAGACTACAAGAAGAACAGATGCTAGTAGTAATTAAAAAATACAAGTTCTTTATAAAAAAGACTGATTTTATGGGATTTATTATTAAACCAGAAAAAATTAGTATAGACTTAAAGAAAGTTAAAGCTATAGTTAGTTAGTAGGAACTAGAGAACGTTATATAGTTAAAATTGTTCTTAGGGTTTTATAACTACTATAGGAGGTTTATAGCACAGTAGTTAAAAAGTATTAAGCTATTTATATAATTAATAAAGAAAGAGGAACTATGGGTATAAAAAATGGAATAAAAGAAATTGTTTAAGGAACTTAAGGAGTTATTTACCTAGGAACCAATCCTTAAGATCTATTAACTAAAGTTAAACATAGTTATTAAGATAAATGTATTAAACTTTACACTAGGAGTATGTTTGCTATAAAAGCATTAGGACACATAGCATCCAGTAGCATACTATAGTTAAAAAATAATACCACTAGAACTAAACTATAACATCTATAATAAGGAGTTATTAGGTATAGTTACAGTATTAAGGGAATAGAGAGTATTTTTACAAGGCATAAAGAAACTATTTATAGTTAAGACGGACTATAAGAACCTTATAGGATTTCTAATAATAAAGAAACTTAACTAAAGATAGGTTAGATGGGCGGAAATGCTTATAGAATACCATTTTAAAATTCAGTATACTAAGGGTACAGATAACATACAAGCAGATGCTCTAAGTAGAAAAGCTAAACTATAAAATAATAAGAAGCCATTAGGGGCTTTGTTATAAAAGGATTAAGACAAATTAATTAGGTATAATTACCCAAAGATTATAGCAACTAAGGAAAGTCAGATCTATAAATTACTAAAGAGTAACTAGGCATAAAAGATCTAAGAGGCATAGATAGAGGATCTAGATTTAGATTAGTATAAGAACAGAGAAGCAACTTATATTCCAAAATCTATAGTAAAAGAGTTTATTAAGTTATTCTATAAGGGACTAACTTAAGGACATAATAGAGTTATAGGCTTAGTGTTAAGACTTTAAAAGGAGTATATTATTTAAGGAATCTGGGGACTAGCAAGACAAGCTATAAGAAAATATCTAGATTGCTAAAGAAATAAACTAATAAGGCATAAGCTATACGGAGGGCTATAACCTATTAAAATACCAGAAAGACCATAGGAAGTCATATTATGGGACTTTATTATTAAGTTATTAAAGTTAAAAGATCCTATTATAGGACAAGATTATAATATAATCTTAGTAATAGTGGATAAGCTTATAAAGTGGGGATACTTTATAGTGTATATAGAAGAGATATTAGCAGAAGATATTACTAGAATCTATATTAAGGAAGTATTTATAAGACATAGAGCACTAGACAAGATTATATTAAATAGAGATCTAAGATTTATAGCAGCATTTTAGGAGGTATTTTTAACGGAATAAGGAGTTTATATAGTAACCTCTATAGCATATTATCCACAGATAGACAGATAGATAGAAAGGTTAAACTAGATACTAGAACAGTATCTAAAACATTATATTAATTATGCGTAAAACAATTAGGTATTATTATTACCAGTTATATAGTTTATATATAATATAACACCATAAAAAGGAATGGGGACATTACTATTTAAGGCAAATTATGGGTACAAGCTAAGAACGTTGTTATCACCACATTAAGTAAAAAAAAATGAGTAGCATAGCTAAAAAAAAGAATGGAGACGTTAATGAATCTTTATGCAAATCTTAAAGAAACAGCTAAACTAGTACAAGAATAAATAAAAAAGTACTATAATGCTAAGAGATCTAAGGAACCAGATCTTAAGGAGGGAGATAAAGTATGGCTATTACACAAAAATTTTAAGAGTTAACGACTAAGCAAGAAGTTGGACTATGTTAGACTAGGACCTTTTAAAATTAAGTAGAGAATTTTATTAGTTATATATAAGTTAAACCTACCAGCCAAAATAAAAATTTACCCTATATAGTATATTGCAATACTAGAGCCAGTATATAGAAATATTAAACCACCAGTCTATAAGGCAGATATGTACAGAGGATAGGAAGAAGACAAATAGTAAGTTTTAAAGATTATTAGTTATAAGGATATAGATAATAAAATATAGTATAAAGTAAAGTAGACAGGCTATAGTAAGACTACCTAGGAACTACTAAGCAACCTAAAGAATGCTATGGGAAAGGTATAGGAGTATTGGAAGAAAGTAGGTTAGGAAGTATTAAAAAGGGATTACTAAAGGATAAACTACCTAAGGGGGACTTAGGAGGAGCAACTACTATATTACTTAGAACTGTTTCCTTCTCTGGAAATGTTACTCTCTTATTACCTAGCTTAGATAAACCCTATTAAACAAGTTTCCACTCCTTAAAACGGACCTTCTTACAAACCTTTTTAAGATAGAGTAACTAAGCAGAAGCAGAAAGACGAGCGTTAAGAGCATACTATTAAGCAGCAGAGGCCTCTAGCTCCGCCTCCTAAGATTGGCGCACCTTATCCAGGGCACTTATAAGCTCACTATTAAGCTTTACAGCAGTAGATTAAATATAAGACCCTAAGGGAAATTAAGAAGGGAACTTAAAGACTGTTAAGAGTTATAGGACACGCATACTTAGTATTAGAAATAGAACAAACATTACAGGATAATTAAATGTTTAACCTTATACACTTAGAATAGGAGGAAGGTTGGCAATTAAAAGAAGCCGCAATTGTAATATAAAGCAACCCCTCTTTCGCACAATAAGAATATAAAGGAGATATAACTTCACTAAGCAATAGTATGGCAGCTATAGTGCGAGCATGCCATTAGAACAAAGAAGAAGAAGAAGCTTTAGGTATAATAAGTAAGGATATTAACCAAATTAATTAAATAGACATTATACCTCTAGTAGACGACTTAAAGATGTTAGGAATCTTTAAGGATAAAGATAAAGAGGAGGGAGATGGTGTTACAGACAGCTTAAGTAAGATGTTATAACTACTTAGAAAAGAGTTAGTGGAAGCTAGTTAGTTAATATAGGCATAGTCCAGAATGGAGCTAGTGGAACTATATAATAAGGAATAGTAGCCAAGTCATATAATGAGCTCTGTAAGCTCTGTGAGCTCTATAAGGTCTATTATATACCTTATATTCCTTACATACCTCAGGTAGTGAAGGGATTTCTTAGGCATAAAGTTGTGTATTTAAAGGACCACAGTCCCTACCTAGATAGTTCTCTCTTTATAGTGAATCTCAGAATACAATTAGAGTTAATCTGTTAGGCAACCACTCCACCAGTTGTTATTACATTGTTGACTTGTCGTTTGTACCTATATATCCAGCCCATTAACGAGCCCACCGTAGTTCTTGCTATAAGGTTCCGTTATAACAAGAACCTAGACAAGTAGAATACTATTGCACTTATAATAGTAATGGCAGAAAATATAGACAAGTCTATAAGCGAATGCCTCCAATTACTAATCCATAGACTTTATTAACTATAGTATAGCCTTAGACCTACCTTACAAACTATGGACTTCCTTTACAATAAAATTGTTACTTCTTGCTAGGGAATACCAGTATGTAGATATACAGTCTCTAACCCACCGGATAACCTTAGAGCCCTTATTAACAAACTCCAATTATCTATTATAGCATATAAGAAAGAGCATACGGAGAAGATATAAGCTTTCTTTACAGACTAACAATTCTATAGAAGAGACAATAACTATAACCGCAACAACCGCAATAACCGCAGTAACCCCCTATATAACCGCAACTAACAGAAACCATGTTGCTTTATATATAACAAGGAAGGATATTGCTTATAGAAACATATTAAGGAGGAGTAAGAAGAGTCTAAGACTAAGTTTAGAAATAAGTTTAAGGACTGCTTCTAGGAGCGAATAAAGCAATATATTATGGACTATAAAGGCAATAACGATGAGGACAATAATAAGGACGACGAGATCACCAACGCATTTAACGCTCTAGTAATTAACATAGACCCTAACACTTTACTAAATAAGGACAACCAGGCCATAGTATACTACACTTTGTACAGTAAGATTAAACTAGATAATACAACCGCTATAGCTTTAGAACTGGCTAATAGAGCTTATAGCCACGCAGTTATAACTATTAATACTATAATAGATGCATTCACTACTAACATAGACCCGTTTGCGTATAATATAACCTTATACTACACCTCAACAAAGTTTATAGGTGTAATAATTGACACTAGAGCCTCTAAATGTTCTATAGTAGGATATAGTTAGTTTCTTGCACTTTAGAAGATTAATAAAGTACAGTTAAATAAGTCCACGAGAGGCACAGTTAGCGTACAGTTTAGAATAGGTTCTACACCCCCTATTAGTTCTATTAAGGTAGATATACTAATAGGTATAGTAGAGTTCTGTGTTATTAAAGTTAACACCCCTTTCCTGCTTTGCCTAGCAGATATAGATAACTTATAAGTATACTTTAACAACCTAAAGAATGTCCTAATAACCCCCTTAAAGACCGTACCAGTTATACACCAATTTGGACACCCGTTTCTACTATGGGATACCTTATTACATATATTTATTATAGAGTCTTTTAACCAAAACCTATGCTACTTAACTAATATAAAATTGCGACGCCTACACCGACGCTTTGGACACCTATTAGTAGAGCAACTTAAGAGAATATTGGACCGCGCTAGCTATAAAAACGATGCTAATTAAAAGACACTTAAGCATATTACCCGCTACTGCTTATACTGTTAAAAGCACGGAAAGTCACTAGGCAGATTTAGATTCACCTTAAAGGACGACGTTAATTTTAACTACTGCATTATTGTTAATATTATATACATTAATAGCAAGCCTATACTTTATATTGTTAATAAAGGCACCTGATTTTAAACAGGCAGATAGCTATAAAATATTAGCGCTAAGCATATATAGGATATATTACGAGCGTGCTGGATTAATACATACCTAGGCCCCCTGGATATAATTGCATATAACGTAGGAAAGAACTTTATTAGTAGAGAGTTTAAGTAATACGCGGTTAATATGGGTACTACTATAAAGAGCGTACCTGTCGAAGCTTATAACTTAATTAGTATGGTAGAGTGTTACCATAGCCCTTTATAATGTATATACCATATTATCACTTCTAAGATACCAGGAATTAATAAGGATATAGCACTGTAAATGGCCTTTAAAGCAATTAACAACTCTGTAGAACTAGACGGCCTAATACCCACACTGTTAGTATTTAGAGCGTACCCCTAAATAACAGAGTCTAATGCACCTTTACCTATAGTAATATAGTGTGCGATTGCATTTAAGAAAGCTATAGAGGAAGTAAAGAAGATATAAGCGGAGCGCTAGGTCGTAGATGCACTCAATATGCGTAATAGCCCTAGCACTACCGCAATTTATAATCCACCCCTTAACTCTTTAGTACTGGTCTAGAGAGAAGGCAATATATGATAACCTGGATACTGGGCAGGACTATATAACCTACTAAATATTAAAGGAGAAACGTGTACTGTTAACCTACCTAGCGGCCCTATAAAGTTCTACAGCACTGCTGTTAAACTGTACTTAACAGACCCTAGAAATATTTACATTAAAGACATTTAAGATAACGGCACCTAAGTTAATAATATTTAAGTTAACAAAACTGCCTATATATATAAACCATCCATAGAAACCGTCTCTATATAGAAACCGTCCCTTACCAAAACTAGAGAAGCATAACCACCTTACTAAGGAAGAGGAAGACCCCATAAGTATCCCCTTTACGTTAATACTGCCAACATTACTGTATTCTTATAAAAGGACAGCAACTATAAGCAGTTTAAAACGTCCTATTAAAAGGAAATCATAGGACTGATTAAAAAGGACGTATTTAAGATAATTAACTCTTAGGACATACCCGCAGGAGTTAGAATCTTTAACTTATAATTTATAGATAAGATTAAGAACCCCAGTACTAATAAAGCCTTTAAGAAATTAAGACTTATTATCTAAGCGTACAACAATCTTAAAAAGGGCATTATACTAACCTAGTTACCTACTATTTAACAAGTCAGGTAACGCCTTATTCTATACATTGCAGTAATACTACAAGGTAACGGCACATAGTTATACCTACAAGATATCTCCTAGGCGTATATCCAATCTCTTATAAAGCTAAATTAAGACTTCTATATCCGACCACCTTATAAGTTGGGAAGCCAACTAGGCATTAGAAAGAACTCAATCCTAAAGGTAATTAAGCCTTTATACAGTGTTCCAGAAGTAGGCAATTACTAGTTTACAACCTACTCTAATTATTATATTAAGGAATTGGATATGAACTTATTAATATATAACCCGTGCCTCTTATAGAGCAATACTCCTAACTACTTTAGTATTATTAGCCTTTAAACTAACAACACTCTATTCCTGGCTAATACTACCTTTATAGACGCGGAGCGATAACATTTAGAAAAGGCTTAACTTCTCGCAAAAGAACGTGAGCAACTTATAGTTAAGCAGTCACTTAAATTTAATAGATGCATTATTTAACTCTTTTAGGAAGGTAATATTATAATAACCCAGGAATACTATTGCAAGAACCTAAATATAGTCCACCTTGGTAAAATAGCTACAACCACAAGCTTAAGAGGTATTATCCGTAATGCACTAACTATAAAGGAATAATACGTTGCGTAACGCGCAAGAGGTATATATATTGCCTCTATATATTAACCAGAAGCTTTATTTAATCTCTCTTTTACCGCCTAGGTAATTAACCTTAAAAAGGAAGATGTTACAGCACTTAATAAATGACTATAATTGCAGATTAACAATCCAATAAGAGGCCTTATGTTTATTAAATTGGACATTAATATATTACGCCTACTTACCTTTACTAACGCCTTATTTGCTAACAACAATGACCTTTTATTATAAATAGGATATATACTAGTATTAGAGGACACATTATATAAGGCTAATATTATTTACTGGTTGTTAATTAAGTGTAAGAGAGTTACCAGAAGCGTACTAGCCTTAGAACTCTATATAATGGCCCACGGATTTAATATTAGCGCCGCAATTAAGTTAACTATTAAACAACTCCTACAGATTAAACTCCCACTTATACTTTGCACCGACTTAAAATTACTCTACAAATATCTTGTTAAGCTAGGCACTATATAAAAGAAACGTCTTATAATAGACGTTATGTGTCTCTATTAGTTATATAAGCGCAGAAAGATTACGGAAGTTAAGTAGATTAACGGTAACAGCAACCCTACTAACTTAATAACTAAGAGAAAGGCATCTACGGCTCTTAATAAGTTAATTAATACCAATTACTTAGAACTGCAGACTATGGAGTGGGTTAAACAAACAAACTAAGATTTAGCGTAGCGTTGTAACGGTGCCATATTCTATAGACCCTAAATTTAACTAGCTAATTAGGATTTTCCATGCCCGGCATGGAAAATCGCTATTGGCTCACTTACCACTAGCGCCTTGGCGCCCCTTGCGATATATCCGCTTACTACCCCTATCAATTCTCCTTCTTCTCCTTAACTTAGTATCTTTATTAGATAGCAATTATTACAGGACACCTCCATAACACCTTATACGCGTCTACCTATTTCCACCAACTTAGTAATTAGAGACTAACTGCGAGACGGCAACCTAATAGCAATCTACGACAATCTAATAGCAATCTACGGCATTCTGCCATATTCTGCCAAGTCTACTAAATTCTGCTATATTCTGCTAAGTCTATTAAGTCCTGCCAAGCTCTGCCAGGACCACTACTTAAATCCTATTCTGCGGAGAAGCTATTATATATTACGGACGGAAGAGCTAATTATTGCGTATACGCTACGAATAGCGGGAATAGTACGATTTGGTTTCCTTCAGAGTTGCTCCAGTGTCAGTATATATTCGTTTTACGTGTTACGTGCATAGAGCACGTAATCTACGCGAGACGCGTATATGTATCATTAAGACGTGTAGATAGAACAAGAAGAATCCAACTACACACCGCACTGCACGTATATTACGTCTATTGCACTGTGTTAAAGCATACCAACACTTCTAATTTTAGGATTTTTATAACATTTACTTCTTATCAATTTACGTTTGCATATAATGTATAAGGCTTAAATATAGCAAGGCTAAAGAGGATACCAGCGCAAGGTGCAGCTAGCTTCTAAGAGCGTTTTTACTATATAGCGCCCTAAAGATTTTGGCGTCGGGGGCCGGAATAGGCTGCTACAATACCTAGATTGGGCATCGCCAGTATAAGAAATACCAGTATAAAAATAAGGCTGGCATTAAAAAGGGAGCTATTCTAAAACCTTACGCATAAAATAGGCTTACCAGTGCTTCTACTATAACTATATATCTACTTAATACATACGCCCATCCAGAAGCAGAATGGGATAAATATTTAAATGCATTTTCCTTAGAGTAATGCTATATATAACCGTTTCCATCTAATTTATGCAGTCTAGCATATCTAATGTCTTACCTATTACAGCCTTGTTAAGCTAGCAGAAACAATATAAATAGTGCATATACTTACTACAACCTAAGCTATCGAAATTTGCACCTTTACTAAGTACTCCCTACTTATTATAATTCTAAGAGTATAACCCTTTAACTTAAAAAGATATCCTAAAGGCGTTCTAAACTTTATCTACTCTTATTAGCTATATCTAGCAACTTCTCCTATATATATTAGTAGGTCAAACTTTCTAGGAATATTACTTAAGTTAGAGACCTAATTCTAATTACTATCTAGCAGTACGTCATTATATGCGAAATATTAATAGATTAGTGGACTTAATATAAATGTATTAATTGTAAAGTTCCTAAGAAGTGTCGGAACAACATTAAGGATCCATACTGTTGCCTAGATAGGGTATAGGTATTAGAAACCCTATTACTTAGGCATTGCGGTTGCTTAGTTACTACCCTATTAAGCTCTTCCGCAAGCAATAATTAGGGGATTATATATACTATACCTAAACCTATATATATAGTGTTTTAGTGGACGGAGTATACTAGGCTTAGGTCTTTATAAAGAAAAGGCTATATATAAAAATGCTATAAACTATTCGCATTTAGAAACTACACGTGTATTTTAGATTTATATTATAAATGCGCTAAAGCACGTCGTTTCCTTTAAACATCTAATTAACTTAGAAAACTAAGGCCATACTTAAGATTATCCTTTCCCCACCAATCTACAGTTTCGTTCACTTTTGGCTATATTAGCGGATGGGAAAGTTAACTAGCTAAAATTAAATCGCCAACTTTAACGTCAAACGCTATAACCCAAGGATAACGCTTGTTCGTAGGTATACCGTAATTAAAGATAATATCTACTTGTTCTAATATCTTCTAGTTCAATATTCTTATAATTAGGTGGCATAGCTCCATAATATTAGCGCTATTAGACTGCTAAATCCAAAATCTTTTAATTAACTTAGTGTCGACCTGCTTAATAAAAGTATGGACCTTCTTAAGTTAGGCTAGGCGTGTCTAGATAAGGACCTATACTAAACGTGCTAGAAGCTCGATTAAAAGCGACGCTATAAGCGTCTCCTGTCTAATAATATTAAGCATTTGTTAGCCGGAAGGTTATACAAGCTAGGTAATTATGCAAGCTAGGGGTTATGCAGGCTATAGGATCTTATAAGCTGGAGATTGTAGGAGCTAGGAACTTGTGGGATTTAGGAACCCGTAGGAGCTAGGAAATCGTATAAGTTAGAAGATCGTACGATCTGGGTGATCTTGTAAGCTGGGCGATCTTGCGAGCTAGGCGATTTAAGCTAGGAGGGTTGTGCGAACTAGGTAATCGTGCGAGTTTAGGGGTCGTGCGAGCTTTTAGATCTTGCGAGCTAGATGTTGTAGGAGCTGGGTGATCGTGAGAGCCGGGAGATCGTGAGAGCTAGGAGACCGTGCGAGCTAGGTGACTTTACGAGCTAGGCTACCGTGCAAGCTAGGAGATCTTACGAGCTAGGTGATTGTGCGAGCTGGAAAATCGTGCGCGTTAGGTACAGTGGGGTGTTATAAGTGTCCGTCCTAAGCGAATTTTTAAGCCAACCCACCCCACTAAATTATATATAATAACCACATAATTAATTCTAAAGCCTTAAAAAATATCTAAGGTTTATATTATATATTAAATATAGCTATTATTACTTTTTTTTATTTTTAAAACCGACAATTCCTTTAGAAATCCTATTAGTTTCCCAATAAGGTCTATAATGTTTAATATATATTTTCTACTACTAGATATTAAATTTTTTTTACAAAAATTCAATATTTTATAAAGATTTATTGTTATTGTAACTTGTTCTATTTAGAATATTATTTTAAAAGCATAAAAGTTTATTATAGGATTGTGAAGTTAAAAAATTAGAATTTGTATGGAGAATTGTATCCTTTTTCTATTTTTTAGCTTTATAGCCTTCTAATAAATTTATATATTTTTTATATAAAAATTTAAATAGAGAGAGTTTTAGTAATAGCAAATCTCTATAAAATATTAGAATTTTAAGAAATATTTTTAATATCTGGTAGTAGAAAACATATGCTAAAAATAGTAAATTTGGTAAAAAGTTGGTAAAACATAAGGGCTTTTAACAAAGGACTATAAGATTTAAGACTTTAAAAAAAGG